>ENA-OSJC01000757-OSJC01000757.1-marine-metagenome-genome-assembly--contig:-NODE-757-length-29734-cov-7.958189_pt1 | contig 29734 bp, 46 predicted proteins | sample MGYA00237885_ERZ534234 | MGnify/ENA primary metagenome ERZ534234 (study PRJEB26413, sample SAMN06343907) | marine metagenome | isolation source: coastal waters | place: Atlantic Ocean: West Antarctic... | reverse complement strand
TGTGGTAACACCATTAGACCTAGCTATGAAACCCGCAGTCGTTGTCCAGCTACCCTCAGAAGTAGTACCCACCAACACATTACCAGAGCTATCTATGCGCATGCGTTCTGTAACCGCTGAACCTGAATCAGTCCAGAAACTCATGTCAGCAGTAGCAGTGCCTGCACCTATTACCGCAATAGAACCATGTCTTGCATAAGGGTTTCCATCGTTGTAGTAATCAAAAACAAAACCATCACCACTAGTACCACTGAAACTTGGCGCAGATGCCGTGCCTCTAAAGTTACCAAGATTAAACCCACCGTTCATTGTGGAAGTACCAATACCCACGTTCCCTGATGCGTCAACCTTTACTCTCGTGGTTCCTGCGGTATCAAGTAGTAAATTAGTTTGCCCACGAACAATCATATCGCCTTGCACAGAACCACTACTTCCTGAAGCGGTACTATCAGCAATACCTATAAGTCCTTTAATTGCACCACCTTTGTCAAAACGCGTAAATACATCACCACTTGCTTTATCCAAGGTTAGTATTTGGTTAGGGGTAGAACCTATACCCAAAGACTCCGCAGACGCATCCCAGAACAACTTAGGCGTTGAGCCTGTGTCCTCGTAGAAACTTATGTCTCCGTTGTTGTTGAACTTAGCAACACTTTTGCTGTTTACTTCAAATAAATGATAACCTGAACTAAGAGTAGAAATATGCTTATAAGCACCATTACTTGAGACTTGGACAGAACCACCACCGAAAGAATCAATGCTTAATGCACCAGCTCCTGTATTTACAATAGCATTACCATCAACAGTCAACCCATCCATCGTGGCTGTCCCAGTAACGTCTATGCCTAGGGAGTTGGTGGCTATTTTTTGAGCGTTGTCGTGGTATAGAGTAACACCGCCATTCGCCACAAACGTAGCCATGATTTCGTTATTAGCGGCGTTATTAATTCGAGTAGAGTTACTTTGTATGTCAATGAAAGAACCATTAGACTTAATCTTAAGGTTGCCAGTTCCAACCTCATCAATATAACTATTACTGCCATCATGATAAATCTGTAGGTCATCACCAGCACCAAATGTAGCCTTGTCGTTATCGCCTAGTGCTATGCCGCCGTTAGCTATGATCTCGCCTGTAACTGTAGCTGCTGCAAACGTAGGGCTGTCAGTAGTGGCAACGCCTTGGTCAAGAGCCTTAACGCTTGCAATAGCTGTCAACTCACTGTCCATCAAAGCACCAGCGGCTGTTACGTTGGTAGCATCTGTAACATCAGCGTTAGTTTCAACAGTGTCTAACTTAGTACCGTCTGTAGCTACATCTCTACCATCAACGGTTGAGTTGGTAGTGATAGCACCAGTAAAAGCCGCGCCAGAAAGCTCGGCCTTATCAGTGTTTAAATTAGTGAAGTTAGCATCAACTTCTGTATTAGTTAGGGGCGAACCTTTGCCTGCCCTTGTTACGATAGTAGCCATAGGAAGCCCCTTCTAATTAAGATGCGGTTAAAGTAATAGTCCAAGTTACTGACATAGTATCGTCAGCGGCTTTATTCACTACAGCAAACACTGTACGACAAAGCATAGTTCCGCTAGATGCAGCGTTAAATACGCCAGCCTCTGTAACCGCACCAGTGCCTTCACCAGCTTCAAAAGATGAAACATAGGTAATGGTATTGTTAGAAGCAGTAGAGCTGTCTAACGCTTCTCTAGCGCCTAGAATAGACAGTAGATCGGTTTGGCCAGCAGCAGCCGCAGTAGTATCTGAACCTAATGCCATGTGCGACATTACGCCAGCAGAAGTTCCAGCCATGCGAGAGCAAATAAACTCTAGGCCAGCACTAACTACTAAGTTGTGGATTTCACGGCTGTCTTTTACATTGCCGTCTTTGTCTTTCAATACTATCGCAACGTCACCGCGTAGTTTTAAATCTTCGTTAATCATAAATCACCTGTTAAAAGTTTTGGGAGTAGCCGACATAATCTTCAGCAAAATAATCAAAAGCACAATAGCCTTGACCGCGAATCGAACCCGAATCGGATGAACCGATTGTATCACTTAAACCCCTAGTACTGGAATAAGTGAACAGATCAACGATTGTAGCCAAATCAGATCGAACCTTCGTAAACGTCATCTCTTGATCATCTTCAGTGGTAGCTTCACCATCCAGATCATCTGTAACGCCTGTAACCTCATCAATGAACTTGTGAAAGTCCATGTTTTGATTGTCTGTTGTACCTGAACTATCAGATGCAACTTTGTTTGGGCTTAGTAATGTCTCATCTGTTGCGCCAGACGCATCAGCCAAAGACTTGATAAACTGCAAAGACTCTTCGTCAATTGCTCCAGAGCTATCAGCAAATACCTTGCCAGAGCCAACGCTAATAGACTCAGCAGCATAAAATACATCAGTATAAGCCCTGTTAAAGGCAGTCTCTATGAATATGTTTTCACCAACGCTAGGGGTATCTAGTATTAGCTTGCCGATAGCGAAGGTATCAATCTGGTCAGATGTTGCGCCAGAGTCATTTTGTGCTGTGCCAAAGCCTAACGTAGCAGCATCGGCAGCACCTGAGTTATCAGATAAAGGCTTACCAACACCTGTAGCGGTTAAATCTGTTACTGCCTGAGAATCAACTAAAGACTTGCCAACATTCTTTGCTTGAACGTCAGATATACCCAAGATCTCAAAGAAGAACCTAAAGATTAAGAAGTCACCCAGCTTAATAGTAGCTACGGCTTTCTTAAAACCTATGTCTGCAACGGCCTTTTTAAATGCAACAATTGCCTTAATCACTAGAAATCAGCCCGCAAATAGAAGTCTAGAACCTGATAAACTGTTTCTACTGCTCCGCTAGAGTAAGTAATCTCTATTTCGCCTTCGTAATACCCTTCAGGAATGTCTAATTGAGTGCCAGAGAATGAGAATACAGCAATGCCAACCTGAAAGTTGCCACCAACATCTGCGGCTGCTAGGGTAAAAAGGATTTCAGTAGTGCCTTTTGCTCTAAATTTCAAGGCGCAAGTGCCATTAGCAAAGTCAATTACGGTTCCGTCATCTTCTCTGGTTAATACAGCTTGTATTTGTGGGGCTTGGTCACCCTGTACTAGTTGATAAATTCTCATACATTACTCCGGCTTTGTGGGCCATATTATATCATCTAAAGATGTGGCATCAGAATAGGTTTCTGGTATGTCTCTTAATGCCTGCCTGTAGGTTGTCCATTCTGCTTTCTTTGCATCGCTTAACGGACTGTCTGGAAATTGCGTCCAATCTGATTGCGTAAGTAATTCGATTCTACTACTTCTTACATAATCAATAATTGTTGGAGCATCACCACCATCAACGGCTACCCCATCTACAATTGTAAATGAGTCACTAGAGTAACTTCCTTCAATAAGGCTTTGATCTTCATCTTTTAAGATAAGGCTTAAATCTGTAATTGTTGAGCTAAATCCGCAGCCTATTATTTTGCCAGTTGCCGTTTCATATACCGTATATTGCATAACTTATCCTGTGTTAAAGACTAAGCCGTTTAATGCGGCATAAGTATAGTTTGCTAGTGTTCCCGTATAGACTCTTGCATACAGCGTTGAAGACCCACTTGGGATGCTTGCTGTGCCAGTGTAGGCGTAAGTGTATCCTCTATATGTGTTAGCGTTCCAAGTAATACTAGGGTTGCCGCCAGCGGCAGTTGTCCAAGTTGATCCGTTTGTGCTTATTTGTACTTTCCAGCCTGTAATGTCACCTAAAACACCACTAAAGAAGAATAAATATCTAGCTCCATCCCTTACGCCTGTTAGCGTAATAGGAACAATACCTTGGCCAGCAGTTCCGCCAGTTCCTTTTTGAATATAATTCAATGCTTCTAAAGTTAAATTTCTTGCAGTGCCATTGTGGTCATAAATCTTAGTATCTACATCCGCCAGATATTTAACATTTAACGTATCTACGTTTAGCCTGTCGCTGTTAATAGTTCCAGCAGTTATATTAGTAGCATTTAAGTTAGCTACAGTTACAACACTAGCATCAACTGTTCCAGTCTTTAGCAAGCCACCATTAATGGTAGTAATCTCAGTGCTAGAGGCGTTAGACAATTCACTGTTTAAATTAGTAAAGGTTACCAAGCCGTCAAATTGGACGCTATTAAATGGGGTGTTAAAGGTTCTTGATTGAGTGCCACCAAATGTTGCTTCAGTAACATGCCAATAAGTAGCCCAGTATTTTGCATCACCACCTGTGTTTGTTGGTGGGGTAGTAGACCAGTTAGCCGTTAAACCTCCAAATGATCCTGTTACAAAGTTGTAAGACGTTGCACTTGGGGAAGCTGGTGCGTTTGCTTGTGACACAGAATAATAAAGATAACCGTCTGCATTTCGTGGGCCAGCGGCTCCATTACTTCCGTTACTGCCGTTAGTTCCGTTAGTGCCATCAGTGCCATCAGAACCATTACTTCCGTTAGTGCCGTTAGTGCCGTTAATTGCTGCGGCATTAGTAGTGGCTGAAACTACACCAGTAAATGCTGACTTGTTACCGCTGTAATCTACTGACTTAAACTTGTAGTAAAAAGCAGTCGCATCGGCAAGACCGCCATTTAGGAATTCAGCTTTAACACCAAATCCACCGCCTACAGTAGCGACTTCAGCATAAGTGCCGCCAGAAGATGTAGCCCTATAAACTTCTGTATTTGAAAAGTCTTTGTCTACTGGGTTAGTCCACTCAAGGTTAATGGACTTGTAGCCAGCGGTTGCTGATAACGATGTAGGCAACGCAGGAGCTGTAGTATCTCCAACAGAACCTTGGTTAGCTGTTACAAATACGCTTTTAACTCCTAAAGAGTTAATTGATCTTACCTTAAAATAATATGTTGCCCCAGCAATTACCGGAGATACTGTGAACCTAGTATTGTCAGTAACAATTGATTGGAAATTAGTGTTGTCTGTACTCCACTGAAGATCATATTGCGTTACAAATGAGTCTGTACTTGCAGTCCAAGATGCTTCAATTGCAGGAATTATAGTTCCATCTAATGCAACGCTAGTAGTTGCAGATGTGCTTAAAGATGATGGTGGCACTACCGAAAACGGATTAGGCAATACCGATTGCGGATAAGTAATTTCTTCAGCCGCTAGATCGTAAGTGTAAATAGTTGAATCGTATTGCAGCAAAGAAACAGAACAAGTACCGTCATAATTAAGGGTAATCTCTTCTATCTGAAAAGGTTTTGCTACCCAAGCTGGCGTAGGGTGAGTAACTGTAACTACGTCACCAACCGATAGCTGTAAGGCTTCACTTGTAGTCTTAAAACTACAACGCAAAGAGCTTCTAGATCGTTTAAGAATGACTCTGGCCAAATCTCTGGCAGCATAGTAGTTAGTGACTGTTGGCATATCTAAATCTGTAACTAACAACGTGCCATTATCTTCGCTTAGAAATGTAGTCTCTTCGCTAGAACCAGCATCAGGCCATGTAGCTTGATCAGGTTGATAATCTACAGCAGGATTAGCAAACTTAACAATAACCCTATTAAACTTGTTCTCTTTTGATTCACCTTGAATAGAGATTCCGCTAACCATTGTGTCTGTGTCAAATGCGTAGCTAACTGATCTAGATTTATCAATGATCAATCCGTACTTGCCTTGCGTATAAGGCAGGAACCCACGACAGCCCATTAGCATTTTTTCTATGTTAGAGAATAATGTTTCGTCTGTTTGCAGTACTGCATTTGTCTCAAATATCTTTCCTGTTCCACCTCCAGTGTAAAAAGTTACACTTTCGTCACAATCTGTAGCGGCTGCTGAAAACGCAACATCATCTATTGCTGATGCTGGAAGCCCTTTACCAAATCTTGTGTTAGTCATGTAATCGCGCAAGCATAAAGCAGGGTTAGTGCTGTAGGCGTTAGCGGCGCTAGGTGATCGTGGGTCGTATACCTTCCTACCACGAACAAGGGCAGTTATATCTGGAACCCCTTGAAATGCGTTTTCATTCCACTTTAGCTTAATAGCTATATAAGCAACTCCACTTAATTTATGAGCGGTTGTCCAGCCAGCATTAGCTTGAGTAAGAAGAGAATCGTAAACTTGATTGTCAGCGCCAGTATGGACATTAACTGTATAAAGGCCATTATATTTGCTGTCAGATATTGGAGTGTCATCAATGTATATATCTGTAATAGCGTCAACTTCTCCTTCCGCTAAAACCATAGCTATGTACAAAAATTCATTTGGATCGCCTCCAGATGCATCTCTTGACGAAACAAATACGCGAACACCACCAACTCTTCTAGTACCGTAAATAACGGGAATAGGCTCAATGTTAGATTCTTTGTTAACAAGAACGCCAGCCATAGCATCGGCGGCTTTTTGCGCTGCTTTTTTTGCTTTCTGCGCCATAACATATGAAACAGTTGCGGCACCTGCAAATATTGCTGCTGCTACGAAAAAAGGCATTATTCACGACCCCATTTTAAATCTTTAATTGTTTTAGCCGCAAACTCAAACCCTCTATCAGCAGGGAAATGAATAGATTGCGAGTTGTTGTTTGTCTTTCGGCCAACTTCTTTCTCAAAGTCTTTCCAGTGAGAAGCAAGCTGTACTGTAATGGTACTTGTATCTTTACTGTCTTGAATATTAAAGCCAGTTATTAAACCTTCAAATAACAGTATTGGATCGCCGATTACTGCATCAGATGCGCTAATAGCGGCCCTGTATATTTTTACAGGCCGGTCAATGTAATTTTGTGCTAGAAAGATAGCGACATAAGACTGCTCAACGCCAGATAAAGTAACGTCAAGGGTGTTTACTCTTAAATCAGATGTTTCTGTAACATCGCCAACACCCAAGAAATGCGAACTGCTGCTCCATGTCTGAGACAAGGCAGATAAGTTTCTATCCCAGTCTGTAAGATACAAAGTAGTAGATAAATTAAATTGAATCAAAGTAGCAAGATTAAAGTTATCTTTTGCAAGCTCGGCAATAGTTGCTGCGTTTATTGATCTTGTCATTACACTGCCTCTATAAAGTCTACTTCGTAATCTAGCAAAGATGCAGACTCTAAAGCATAGCTCTGTACATCGTTATTTAAGCGAACCGTAAAAGGCACATTGTTGTATGTCATAACTAGATCGTTAGTCAATGCGACTCTTAGCGCAGGCTGAATTGCCAATGCACCAGCGCCGGATCGATCTGCGGTAATCATATAGACTTTACTATGGTTAGAGAACTTCACCATATCGCCAGCTTTTAACACTCCACTAAACCCATCGACATTAACCGATGTTGCGCCAATAACAGCAGCGCCGTTAGCCCGTGCAGTACCAGAAGCAGTTCCACTTTTGGAGCTTATCTCTGGCAATAAAATAGAGAATGTTTCTGCCATACCTCTTTGAGCCATAACAAACGCCATAACCGGAGCAAACTCCGCACGACTAAGCTTAGAGTATTGGGCTGAGAACTCAAACCGCTGCCCGCCAATGTTTCTGACTTGGGTGCGGCCTGAGACGCTTTCACTAGCCAAGTTGTAATGCTGGCTCTTAAACCCGATAGATGCAAATACGGGTGATGCTGGGTATGTTCCACTCATGTTATAGACGCTCTTCCGCGATTATTGACCGCATGGTTAATCATAGAAACAATCTGACCTCTGCGAGAGTTTAAAAGCCTATCAAATCCAGCAGTGTCATTAGCCTGTATGCTGAAGTTTACACTAACATTGGCTTGAGACTGACCACTTTCTGATCCAACAGCTTTCTTTAGGTTTTCGTTAGTAGCAATACGGCCTGAACTACCCATAGTAAGCAGCTCTGGGCCACGTTCACCAACAAGATACGATTCACCGCCTCTAACCTGACCACCTAATGCTCGACCACCAGCAATAGCGGTTCCGGCAACAATACCGGCAGATGCGTAACCTAAAGCTCTAATACCTTGTACAGATGTAAGCCAAGCTACTGGCCCTGCTCCAGCCATATACGCAGAAGCAGTTAATGCTGCTGTCTCAGTTGCAACAATTATTTGAGCAATTGCAATTGCTTTTTGCATTGCAAATAAAACTTTAGCTTCTCTTGACCCTTCTTCGGCTATAGCTGACAACTGCCCAGCAATTCCAGACATTTGGTTAAGAACTTGCATTTGAATATCTTTTTTAGCTTCGGCCTCTGCTGTAGCAAGATCAACTCTGTCTTTACTGTATTTTTCTTCTAGCTGAGTTTTAGCTATCTCAAACTCTTCTTGGCTTATTAGTTTGGCATCCCTGTCAGCTTGAGTTTTTGCTACAGCCTCGGCTTCCAAAGAATCAATAAGGGCTGCTTCTTCCATTGCTGATTGAGCAATTTGCAATAAGCTAGCTTCTGCGGCAATTTTTTTCGTCTCAAATGCTTTTGCATCAGCAGCGGCTTCTTTTTCTTTAGCAGCAGTTTTCTCTTTAAAGAATCTAGCCATGGCAAGTTCGTTAGCAGCAATTTTTTCGTCTAACTTTTCGCTTTCTTTTTTAAGCTCTATTCGCTTTTCTTCAGCTTCAATTGCATCGTATAATTCATTGGTTAATTTTCTGTTTGCTTTTTGAGACTTATCAAGACCAATATTATGCAAATCAACTTCTCTTCGACTCATGCCTAAAGTGTCAACTTCGTCTTGAAGCTTTTCTAGCAAAGTTTGTGTCGAGTTTGTTGTATCATCTATAGATTTTCTATTTTCTTCACGAGATTTTTTTAACCCGTCAAGTTTAGCGTTAAGAACCTCTAATCTGCCTGAGTAAGTTTCTGCATCTTCTGCATCTTTTACTGTTGGGCCGTATCCTTTAGCGTTAATTCTTGTTCTTTGTCCTGCTGCAATTTCTTTGTTTAACTCTGCTATAGCAGAGGTTTGATCTTCAATTCTTTTAGTAACTAATGTCCTAACATAAGCTTTTTCTGCTTCAGTCAAATCATCAAATCTTTCTTCAAGGGTTTTCATATCGTCTTCAAGGTCTGACATTGCTTTGCCAGTTTTATTCATTGAGTCAAATAAGAAACCACCAATAATTGCACCAAACGCAATCAAAGCACCTGTTACTGCACCGGCTGGGCCAAATACCGAGGCAAGCTGCGAGCCCTGCTGCCCAATAATAGTAAAAGCACTTGTTCCCATTTGAGCCTGAACTGCAATATCCTGAAGCTGATAAGAAGCCTGCTGCGCTTGAGCGCGCATGTTTTTCATAGGTGCAACTGTGCTTTTAGCAGCTTTTCCGGCGGCTTTTGTTCCCGATTCTGCTTTTTTGCCAGCTTTCGCAAGCTCTTCTAACTGCTCAGTAGCTTTATCTATACCTTTGCCGGTTACTTTTATACCAAGCTCTAGTTCACTATCAGCCATTATTACTAACCTCTTTAGCGTGTAAGGTGTCTAATGTACGAATAAGGTCTACCTCAAAAGTAGATAGCTTTCCATAAATAGACATATACGAATTTATTTCATTGTAACTGATTGCGCCAGAGGAGGCATTTTTTAACGACACGAACAATTCCCAAAGATACGACAATTCTTGCCTTAGTTTAGGCTCATCATCTAACTCTTTGGGATTGCGGCCCAAGCTTTTAGCAACTTGACGTAGATTAGCTATGCGGCTAACTGTTGAACCTTTGTCGTATCCAGCAGCCCAAAACTGCCATGAAGCAAAAGTACATAACTCTTCAGTTAGCCCTTGATAAAATTTCTTCGTTCAGCTACAAACGCATCTACTTGAGAAGCAATGTTAGGAGCATTGACGTAAAGATCATAAGCTAACTTAGGAGTAAACTTTATTTCTTTGCCTTTACTTTGCAATCCGCGCCAGCCTTTTGTGATAGCTACTAACAGATCAATTTCACCACCATCCTCTTTATTTATTAACTTTCTGTGATACGCCCTTACAGACTCTCTGTACGACTTTGAGTCAACACCCTTTACGATGATGTAGAAATCAGTTTCATCTCCGTTAATGGGGCTTAATATGCGTATCTCTGCGCCTTCTTCATGTGCGTCAGCAGTATAAAGTTGTTCAATATCCATTTCTCTCTCCAGAGTTAATAAAGGAGCCTTGCGGCCCCTTAGTTTGTTAAGCGTCTGCTCTTGTAATCTTAATCTGAGATGCATCGCTAGAATTGTATAACGCTACAAAGTCTAAGGATACTGTCACTGCGCCAGCGCCGCCAACTTCAGGATTACCTGAGTTGTATTTGACGTTTGGTAGATTAAAGGTGTAAGAGTTACCAGCCAGATCAGTTAGCACGAAAGTTAAGCTAGAAGACGTTTCGTTGATAAACTTGTCAATTAGTGTGCTGTTCTCAAAGTAAGCAGTAATAGAACCGCTGACAGAAGACTTGCCAATAGAAGGCTGAAGCGTAGAGTCAGAGCCTACAACGTACATAGATTCCATGCCGTTATCTAAGCTTAACTCAATGGCAGTAACAACAGCAATGCTTGAACCGCCTTCTGTAATAGACCCTGTAAACGAATCAAATGGTGCAGTAGTAGTTTCTGTTCCATAACTAGCGCCAGTAATAGCAGTAGACGCAATTGTAAAGTCTTTGCCAACTACTGAGAACGACCCAGTAACCATTGAGTTAGGGGCAACAGATAAAGACATAGAGTTGAAGTTGCAGCCAGTAGACCGCAAATATTTACCGATGTCTTGGTGATGACGCTCAACAGTGTAGCTGCGGCGAGTAGTTCCGGCTTTCAATACATTCGTAGCCCAAGTGCCGCATAATACTGCTTCAAGTAAGTCATCAAATGATTCGTAAGATAGTTCAACATTAACATCACCGCCAACACTCTTGTTTCCATGACGGAAATGAGCTACTTGACGATCTTCACGCAACTCTTCGGATTCAATTGCGTCTTTCGACAATCCAATAGTTGTGCCAGTGTGACGAATGGGTAGAAATGAAGGTGTTGACGGAGTAGTACCGAATGTAGATTCGACAACATACGCCATGTTGTGTCTTGAGCCTGTTGCAATAGTCATAATTTACCTCGGTGCTACATGAGCCATATAATTAATTGTTACTGAAATAACGAAGCGATCTTCGTCAATAAGTCCTGCGTTTCTTGATACATCACCAAGCCTAACGTAAACGCCATTGTACAATAAATCTGTACCACGCTTAAAATGATCGGCAATTGCGTCTGCTTTCGCTTCCGCTTCGCCCCTGCCTTTACCGGCAATGGCAAATACATCAATTTGGTATAACCCTGAATATCCATCTATTCCCGCAGTTCCAAGTCCAGCTTGAACTGTAGCGGATGGCAAATGAGTCGGCCTCAAGTATAGCGTATTTTTAATAGGCTTATAGGCAATATTTTCCCACGCTATAGGTGATGATCCGAATAAGGTATTTAATCTAATATCTAAAGCGGCGCTTATGTCTGAAAATACTGTACTCATTTCTTAACCTTCTTAATGGCTGCTGCCATTGCATTCTTAAACGCCAAAAGATTTACCCGCACCATACCTGTTGGCGCTTGTGTTGAGTGGCCATATTCTACTCTTGAGGCATACGGAAGGTTGTTTACTAGCCAGACAGAACCTTCACCGTCATACTTCTTTACCATAGCAAGCATTCTGTTTATGGTTCGCTTGCCACTCTTGTCTTTTTTCTTTAGCCTTCCTGTTAATCTTGTATTTAACGATGCTTGCCAATTAGCTTTTAAAGCACCAGCTTTATAATTTGCTGGGGGCTTTCTTTTCCATAGTTCAGGTTTACCAACTGGCGTGTCCATGATGACCTTGCTGAAAACGTCTATGCATGAAAGCTGGACTATTTCGACAATGTCTTTTTCAGTCTTATCAGCGTATTCTTTAAGATCTAAGGTGAAGCTCATAATAAACATCCGTTCCAGATGGAGAGACTTTAGTAACATCCATTATGCGATAAGAAATGCTATCAAACTTTATAGTATTGTCTATTTCAGGAACGCCCTTGCCTGACTCAACTAACATCTTGATGTCTGAGTCCTGTACGGCAGAAGAAGCCTTTTCCGAAATAGTAAATTGCGCTCTAACTGCTTTTGCAGTGAAAGTCACAGATATGCCGCTGTAAAGCGACCCTGAAGAAGGATTGTATCCTGTACCATCTTCTCTACTAACAACTGCATCAGCACCAAAGTTAGCTATTAGCTTAGATGCTGTCTTTTTAAGCGACTCGTAATCAAACACGAATAACCCTCGCTGAGTTTAACAATAGCTTTTGCAGTTTAGTCTCTGCTGCTGTCAAATATGTAACAGCTCTTGCGCTTGGAGAGTATTCCACTTCCAATTCGCCTACTTTTTCTTTTACTGTTTCTCTACCTTGGTTAGCCAGCGGGTTTACGCCGCCATCCAAAGCAATACATAACTCCATCTCAGCTTCTTTAAGAAGTCTGGGTATAGTCGTAGAGTTAATGTAGAAATTATCAACCTCAACGCCAGTTCTTGGCCATTGCAGATTTTGTGCGTCAGTAGACTTAGTTCCAATAAACATCTTAGACTCTAAGTAATCCATAGCTTGAATAATTAGAACCGCTGAAGTTCCCGTTAAGGTAACCCCTCGGTCTAAAGCATATGTAGCTAATTCAGCTTCGGAAATATAAGAATTTGCAGTTGATGAACCACCGCCTGTCTCTACTACTATCGTAGCCATATCTATTCCTCATTTATAAAAGCCACCCCCCGAAAGAGGTGGCTAGATATAGACTTAACCTAACAGAAGAGCAGTATGCTCTGGCTTGATGTTCTTAACACCCCAAGCTAGACCAACTTCATAACGAACTTTTCTGTAGCCTTTGTACATGGCAAATTCCATGCTAAGACCAGAACGAGGATCAGTAATTACGATTACGTCAGTCGCCATGTCACCCTCGGAAGGACGAGCAGGAGCGCGAGAAGCTAGAACGATTGCAGAGCGGTTAAACGCCATGTTACGAGCAGAAGCAGCAGTAATGGTAATAGCTTTGTCGCCAGCACCTTGTGCTACCTGCAATCCTGGAGCTGCAATAACCAACGCTCCGCCATTTACAGCAGCAACACCAGCAGAAACAACATACTTGTTAGTGTCGTTAGCAAAAGTAATTACATCGCCGGTAACGATAGTGCCAGTACCAGAAGCTTTAAGAGTAATAGCTGTCTGACCTACAACGTGAGCGCCAGCACTTACGGCGTTAGCTGAAGTTCCAGCAACAGAAGTGTTAACCTGTGCAGATTCACGAATAGGCATGCCGTTTACATCAAGCAGTACGCCTTGACGCAAGATAGAATCGCTACCAGCATCAGCAACAGCAGCTTGCTTACCAAGAAGGTTAACGCCAGCAGAAGTATCAATTACTAGCTGGTTATCTTGCAAAGGAGCGCCGTTATCTTTCAGAATCTTCAAGACATTAGAAGCATCGGTGTAATCGTTAGCAGTGCCAAAAGGGCTAGTGCCAGCGGTTCCGTATGCGCGAGAGAAAGTAGACTGCAAAGCACACAGATCAGTTTCTACTTCGTTGGTTACTGCGCGGATTGCTTGAGCGATCTTAGCAGCACGAACATTTTGGTATCCAGCGCCTTGCAGACCTAGTTGCTCATCACCGTTAAAACCAAACTCAGCAGCGCGAGACTTACTAATTACGATGTCGGTAGAGCCAGAAGTCTGACCAGTAGGATCAGGAACAACCATTGCAGGAGAGATGTCAGATACGTTGCCAGCAGGCTCAACGTCAACTCGGATGTTTTGTCCAACAGCAGCAGTGCTTGCTGATGCGTTCATAGTAGCAGATGGGATCATGCCCGTTAGTTCACGAGAAACGATGTCCAGTGCTTCGTAGATGTCTGGCACAAGTGCCGTAATGTTATTAGCCATGTTAAATTACCTTTCAATTATCAGTTATAGTTCCGCCGGACTTCACAAATTCCATCCTTTTAACGGGGTTAAGTGCCTCAAACTCGGCACGACTTCTTACCTTTGTGGCACCGCCACTATTTGAGCCACCAGAGGCACCGCCGCCCGATGATTGATTTCCTTTTAACAATGCAGAGTATCTTACATCGTTTTTAAACTCGTTCTTTAGGTCTTCAAGTGAAGACACAGTCAGACTTCCATTAGCATCGGTAACTTTAACACCGTCATCATGGAACTTCAATCTGCGGCCAATAAACTCACTCAAAATCTCAGCATTTGCGCCATCTGCAAGGTCGGCAGCTAGTTTTAATGCTGTGTTGTTTTTCTTCTCATTTGCCACGCCTTGGCGCAGACTATCCAGCTCATTTAAAGTGCTTTCGTACTTTTCTTGGGCGGATTTATGTAATTGTTGATAATCACCCTGTTCTTTTGCCACTCTTTCCCGTTCTGCATGCGTTTCGGCCTCAATGTCTCTTTTGGCTTGCTTCGCCCTCTTAGCCTCAGTCAGTAATTCGTCCATTTTAGATTTCATGGATGCATTTTCTGCCATCAATTGCGCTAATTCGCCAGCATCAATATTCTTTTCTTCTACTGGTGCAATTTCTACTACTTCTGTTTCTTGTTCACTCATTTTAATCACCTTTGGTCACAAACCAAGCAGTCACTGACCGCTTATAAAAAGGAGAGCATAAATGCGTTCCTACTCCCCAGTATCATACAAGTATAAGCTTTTCCAGCAAAAGGGACAAATTTATCCCTTTAATGGCTCCGGAGTATACAGCTCTTCTTCTGTTTCAGCCGACAGAATTGGTGTTTGCTGGCTGATATCTGCATCAAGGTCTTCATCAGTCCGTTCTGGGCTAATTAAGCTTGCTTTACGCATTAAATATCGCACATCTGACTTAGCAACTATGCCTTTTTCCATTAACTGGATGTTAGCGATCAATAATTGCGGGTCAATAGTGGCATCGTAGAATTGTTTGTTGATTTCAATACTTGGCTCGGCGTTTCCACCCATATACATCATGGCCCAGTCTAAACATTTCTCAAAAGCAGACTCTACGTTAATAATAATTGCTCCAAGCTTGCTATTTTGACCAGCAAACCGGATTTTAGCCGCTTCAGCAGTTTCTTCTCCGCCACCATCTTCAATTATGCGGGTTCCAATCTTAACCATTTGCATTTCTTTCATTTGCATGCCTTTTAACGGCATTTGGTTCTCACTGGCTTGCAATAATTCAGCTCCCCCACCTTCAGGCAGTAAAATAGCTGATCTTGACCCAAAAGATATGCCATTGGACATATTTTGATCAACCCAAGACTGAGTTAGGCCAGAAAACGTAGGTGTAGGCTGTCCGACAAGGAAAGATGACTCTTCATAGTCAGCAGAATTACGGTAATGGGATATATTTATCTCAGCGATGTCATATAACGGCGCTTTATCAACAGTTTCGTCATTATTTACTGAGCCGACAAAAGAAAAGGGTATTTCATCCCAAAATGACCCGTCAAATTTGCGAGGATAGATATCAGAGCTTCCATCTTCGTAAATAACCAGTTCTCCGTCTTCATCGTACAGATTTTGAACATATACACCATTTTCGAGGCGTAGCACTCGGTGATACATGCATTCTTCGTAATCAAAGTTATCTTCTGACGGCTTTAGCGTAGGTTCCTGCAATACAACCAATGAAAGCCTCTTTAGACCACCAACATTAACTGTTCTCCAGTTAATAATTGACTCTGCTGGGTAAGGCAGTATGTTAGCCCGCAAATACAGCGAAGAAACCTCGTAATCAGTCAATCCTTCAGGTGCAGACGGGTAATCAACCAATAATCCATACCTTCCAACCATTAAAGCGTCACTAGCAGAGTCTTTAATCATCTGATCGAGTGAAAGACCATCGCCATTAGCGTTTTTAAGCATGTAATCAATAGACGAGTCTACTTCAATGGTCGATAGCTTGCGGAACACCATTCCAAGCATGCCTTCTTTGGTATGAGCCGTAAAGTTTACAAAGTTAGCTCTGTCAACATAGGCTTGGTAGCGCAATTTATTATCTGTAGAGCCATCACTAGCATTTGGTGGTGGTAAATAAGCAGTACCTTTCATAGCACCAATAGCACTATCAGTTCCTTTTGATCTAGACTTAACAGCGTAAGCGCCCTCATCACAATCTCGGACTAATAGCCATTTATTTACGTTTTTGTCGTACTGGGGGTGTCTGCTATCTACTGGCATAATTTTTATCTCGCAAATCGGACTCTCAGGTCAGCCACAGGCTTAACCACTGGAATTTCAAAGGCTATCGGATATGTACCCGCATCAGGCAAGTGATCAAGGTTAGATTTCTTATCTGGAGTTCCATTGTCATCATAAGCAAGTTGCTCAAGGCATCTAGCGTAATCAGGGCATAGGTCATCATTGACAAAAAGCCTGCCTTTTTCAAAAGCCGTGTTAGCGGCCAAAATCCTATCTTTAACAAACGGGTTAGCTTTATTTGCATAAACAGCAAATCCCGCGCTTTCTAATAATGATATATCAGATATAGACGCATCAACGGTCTTCCTACTCCGGCCACTAGCATCGGGGTAGATTCTGATAACGTGATTAGGATAATGTTCTTGTATTGCCCTAATCATGGCAGGGGTATCATAAATCCCCTTAAATTCGTTCACGGCATGCCACTCATCGTCATGAACTATATAAACCACGGCTGACATATTAGTCACGTTAAAATCCATCCCTATACGCACTAGAGTGGATTGATCCGCAGTCATTGTTGATCTACATGCGATTCTATCATAGTTGTTAAACACCGTCCCAGAATGCAGGTTAACAAACTTACCTTCTAGGTAGGCCGCCAGCAAGTTAGCAGGGTATATATCCCTTAAACTCTGGACGTATTCTTCTGGTAAATGCGGATTGCTCATCGTAGGCGCTTGGATTATTTCATATCCAGCTTTAGGGTCTTTAACCCATGTATCATATACGAACTTAAATCCTTCAGGGGTAGTAGTAACGCCGATAGTGTTTTGGCTACCATTCTCTTTGTTCTGTCTGTTTCTCGCTACAATTTGTCGCCAAGCATAAGCCGCATCTTCAGGCTTCATAGTATCCAGCTCATCTACATCAGCATCAGCATGCTCATATCCAATAATCCGGTGCGGGGCATCCATAGACCTAAAGTAGATTCTACCGTAACCAGTAATCTCCAGATAATTAAGCGGGGACTTATAAAGTCTATATCCAATTCCCAATTCTTCTAAAGCCTGCTCAAATCGAGGAAAAGCAATCATCCTAATCAAGTCGTAAGTAGGTGCATAAAAACCACGATCTGTTTTAGGGTTCTGTATTTTTCCAACGATAGCTCGTTTAACAGCAGCTTCAGTTTTACCCGCGCCAAACCCCGCTACCAGAGCAGGGTATTTAGCAGTCGTTGTCATGTACTCAAACTGCGGGCCAGTAGGACTTATTGTATTCATTCAGATGGTTGAACAATGTTAATACTAATAGGTTGAGCATTAGATTCTGCTTGCTCTTCTTTCCAGCCACCCTGAGTCTTTAAGTAGAATATGTTAGCAGTAACATTTCCATCAAGGGCTAATTGAACTAAGTTGTTACCCATAGCAGCAATCTTAGACGCACGGCCAAACTCATAAGCTTGACGAACTTCAGGCTGTCTCTTTTCAATATTACTTAACGTTCTTTCTGTGATTCCAAAATAAGAAGCAAGCTGCCCTTTATTTAAAACACTAGCAAGGTCTTGTAATTCCTTAGTCATATCGTAATCGAATACAATCAATGCTTTATCAGGGTTACCACCACCATCACCCTGTTTACCTTTCTTAGCCATCTTATATGCCTCTAAATTGCGTTTTAAGCCCTTTAGGGAGCTTATTGGATAGATTGTGTGAATATACATCAAACCCAGTCACAACGGAACAGATTAACTCTCACAGCCGAACTTATCTCCACAAGGGTCGCTAAAAAAGCTGGCCGTATTTTGGGGTAGGTCGGCGCTCTCTGACCGGATATGACCCCCCCATACCCCCCCATGCGAATGAGAATCATTATCATTTAGGCCTAAGCCTGTGGCGCGGGTTAGCGTTTCTATTCGCCCGTCTACTTCGTCACACCAATCAAGAAGAGCGGCCCGTATTGTTTGGCCAGATTCTGGGACGTCAATTAATGCGCCGGTGATATTGTCCAGATGCTCGGCAAGGTCATACCAGTTATTGGCCAAGCATTCCTTCAGCCTAATACAAATATTGTTATCGTGTTGCGTATCCATAGTTAACCCTTTGATCGTGTTACTGTTTGCCGCTTAAATTAGTGTAAATATATCTGGCTTTTTTATAGCTAATCGCCATCCAAAATAAATCTACTGTGTGAATCCTCCCTAATAATAAGAAAAAACTATGGCTTTATCAATCCTAATAGGCCAAACCAAAATTTATTTGTGCCATATAACAATATAATATTGGTTTATTATTACTTATATTGATACAATCCATCATCGGGCGAGAACGCGGAAATATGGCCCTAAATGCGAATCATTATCATTACCATAAACCAAAGGGAAACAGCTATGAAATCATCACTAAAGCAGAGACGTAAAGCCAAACAATTAAAGAATGAATTGCTGGCAATTGGCTTGTTTGTTATGGCATTAATTCCGTTAACTATTGGCGCGTTTGTTTACGGCCAAATAATAGCAGGGGTATAAAGAATGAAATCATCAACTAAAGTAATAAGCGCGAAAGATTGGGCAGGTAAAACAGTAGACCTAACTAAAGCAGAGTATCTAAAAGAATGGGAAGCTTTCAGCATTACAGACCTCAAAAGCTTAATTGTATACTCGAAAGAATTTAATTCCGATCATAACCAGCGCCTTATAGATATCGAAGTGCTACTAAAAGAATTGGCGCTAGAAGTAGTAAATGCTGATTTTGATGCTAAATGCCACACTATAGAATCAGAGTCTGCCGAGCAATTAACTATTGAAGCAATCAACGCAGCCCATCAAAAGACTGTTAACAAGTACCTAACGGCAGATCGTAAACACGTTGAGCTAGAAGATACCCTCAACGCGCAAATAGACGCTGCCGAGACTGATAAGCAAATAGAGCGCCTTGAGATTGCAAAGGATCGCAAAATTGATAAAACATATAACCGAGTTTATGACCTTTGGGAATTACTACCAGCCCGCGAGCAATTAAACCTTGATAAACAATATGCCGCCCATTTTGGGTACGGCTGCCAAATGGGGAAAATATAATGAATCACTACAATGTGAGAGAAGCATACCTGAATAAGGTTACCGAAAACGCGGCCCTTAAATACTTAGCCCACAGATCCGAAATCAAGCGCGAGATTAAGCGCATAAACATAGAGACCGGCATTATTTGCGCCGGTATAACTGTACTTTTTACATTACTGATTTTAGGGGTTAAATAATGAGACTAAAAACCGATAAAAAAACGCTATTGAATAGCGACAAGATAAACGAATCAGCCAAACAATGGGCGATTGCTAATTGGGAGTATTTAACCCAAACAAACACGCCATTGGTTAACGTTAACAGTAGCACCAAGATAGAAAAAGGCGAAAAGTTAAACGTCTACACCGCTATTTTATACTTAAAGCCCGCCGATTTAGTGGCCGCCAAGACAATATGCGCCGCCGCCGATCTATTTGGGTGCAAACGCGGATGCTTGGAAAGTTCGGGCCAGTTGGGAATGAAAACCGCCGATAATGCCAAAATCAAAAGAACCATTTGCCATTTGTTGGAGCCTATCCGCTTCGAGTCTGAATTGAGGCGCGAGATAGTCCGGCATTACCAAAAGCATGGCGAAAATCTGGCCGTTCGGTTGAATGGCACTAGTGATATAAATTTCAATGTGCTAATTGCATCCCTCCCAATGGTTCAATTTTACGATTACTCGAAGATATACCAGCGCGTCAAAAGCAATAAAATCGCAAATTATGACCTTACATTTTCGGGAAGTGCTAACAGTGAAAAGGCGCTAAAAATGACCGCTAGGGCCATAAAGGCGGGACATAGAACGGTTTTGGCCGTTAATACCGCTGAGACTAAGGGCGAATATAGATTACCCGAAAGGATTGGATTAATACCCCTATTGAATATGGATGACACAGACGTACGTTTTAAGGATAAACGCGACTCCATCGGCGTATTAAAGCGCAAAGGATCAAACAAAACCGAAAGGGCAACAGATGAAAGCCGCCCTAATTTTTTCTTCAATCAATCCACACTGGCCCAATTAGGCCAATTAATAGAGGCGTAGACCATGACCTTTTCCCAATATTTAAGACTAGAAAAAAAAGCAGGCGGCCTATCATCTAGTAACCGCGACATAATAAAAGCATTTCATTCGATGCTAGATCATAGAAGCGCAACTAGGGAAATGCGAGTGTTTAGGCATATGGCCATAAGAGACGCTCTTAAACATAAAGAAAAGTCTAGAGTGCTTTTGATGGGGGGCAAATTATGATTGTCTTAAATTATAAGAGCAAAAAAGATCTTAAAGATAGCATCGGCAAGCGTTTGGACTATATAGAAACCAGTCTTTTCGGTGCTGAATTTGTTCCCGATGGCTCTATTTTTGGCGCTAATAGACCGCATATTACGGGCAAAGGGCGCGAATTTTTTGCCGAGGTTATTATGTCGCGGGGATTAATAAAGGCCGTTAAATAGGCCGTTTAGTCGCTTTAATTGTTGCCGTTCTCGCGAGCGGTAATTTTTAAACCTACTAACGAAAAAAAGGGAAAACCATGATCAATAAAAACCAATTTAATGCTGTAACCATGCCAGAATTGAGAGCTGAGGTAGTCCGGCTTTCATCAATTGTCGATTATTACCGCGCAGAAAATAACCAGATAACCAATCAAACGGGGCGCTTGGTAGTTGCCCTGCTAGAAAATGCCATTGATGAAATCATGGGCGATTTAAATAGCTGGGACTGTATGTCCGAGACTACCGCGACCCTTTTGGACGATCATTACGACCATTTAAAATCCGCCTATGGCGAGATTCTTTCCCTAACCCAAACTCCGGAGCTATAACCATGCCTAACAGAATGCCAGAAGACCCAAACCGCACCGATCCGCCCGAAGAATTCAACCCATTTAACCGCTTTTTGGACCATATATGCGAGCCGGAGGATAGGTATATAGACCGGCCCGATGATTACCCACCGGTATCCGAAAGCGAGCTAGAAGCGGCCAAAATAGAGGCCGCAGAGAATAACCGGCTTCTAGATATCAGAGTCGCGCAAATGCGAAAGCAATACGATAAGGGCCAATATAGGCTCAAATAAGCCCCTTAAATTCTTTCGCGCGCCCCTTCATTGGGGCTTTTTGCGTGAAACTAATAAAAGGAATACCTAATGAAATATGCAAATTTACATGGTTATACCGATATAAGCCCCCACGAAATAACGCGCACAGTTAGCGCGAAATGCTTTGAAGTGAGGGCCATGCAATGCGAAAGGGTGCAGGGCATTGACCTAGGATTCAAAGCTGGGGGCTTTTTTGGGCATTGTGCCGAGCAACACCGGCAACAATGGACTATTACAAGCGATAACAGCGCCCCTGTTTTTCGCATTCGCCTAGGCGTGAGCGGGTGGAAATCGGCAACCGGCCAGCGATTCCAAATGTCAGAAAACCCGCGAAAATTTTACGATTATAATTTTTAGGCCAGATGCGAATGATTCTTATTTCTACGTTGCAGAATGCCGCTCGAAAAACGCCAAAATGGCCCAAAAAGTAAATCTGCAAAATGGGCGAAAACCCCACTTTCACCCAAAAAATCGGGTGATTTTGGGCTGGAGCCCCACTTTGACCCGATTTTTGGCCATTTTATGGGAAATTTCCGCATTTTGGCCGATTTTGCCTAGGTGTACGGGTTGTGTACGGGTTGCGTAATCAGGTGTACGGGTTGCGTAATTTTGCAGGTGTACGGGTTGCGTAATTTAAAATGAAGGAGACTACGATGATATGTTGTGATAAGAAAATGATTTATGTTTTGGACTTTGCCAGATTTGCTCCTAGCTCAAGCTGTGATATGTGCTTTGGCAGCGGAGACTTTTATCTAGGAGATGGGCAGATAGATTACGGTGGCTGCGGATGCGTTAAAGGAGTAGGCCCAAAGGAAAAGTATTTAAAGTGCGCCGAATGCCTCTTTCAAATAAGTGTACGGGTTGTGTAATTTTATAAGTGTACGGGTTGCCAAAATTAAGTTGTTAATCTATTAAAAATAATGTTTAATATACGCACATTCAAAAAAGGAGAGGGATAATGAACGTCCAGAAAGCGTTTAACGAACACGTTGCAAGCATGCCTATACTGGATGCGGCAATGTTTATTCAGGGTGAGCTAGATTGTCTTGACGGTGTAGCGCACGCAGAAGGAAAAGGTACTGATTACGATAGGGGCTATGCTGCCCGATATGAAATGGAACAATTACTAGGGGAAATACGATGAATTCAAGCAGTGAAATTAATGAATTAGCATCTGCATTATGCAATGCTCAAGCAAAAATGGGGGGAGCAGTCAAAGATTCAGCTAATCCTTTCTTTAAATCCAACTATGCTGACCTTACCTCGATCATTAAGGCTATCAAACAGCCTTTTTCGGACAATGGGCTAAGTTATACCCAGTTTCCGATCAATGATGAGTCATGTGTAGGGGTTGTCACCATGCTTATGCATGTTTCGGGCCAATGGTTGCAGCAAGAATACGTTTTACCTTTAGTAAAGCGTGATCCACAGGCTGCTGGCTCGGCAATAACGTACGCAAGACGGTACGCTTTACAGTCTATGGCTGGAATTCCGACCGCAGATGACGATGCAGAAGCTGCAATGATGCGTGGTGAGGACATTACCCGCAAGATTAGCGCACAACAAGCAGAGTCAGTTAAAGAGCTGCTGGAAGTGACTGAAAGTGACGTTGATAAGTTCTGTAAGGCGTTTAAATGCTCTACCGTAGACCAAATGCAGGTTCAGTATTTTGACCGCGCAGTATCGGCCTTAAAGAGCAAGATCAAGTGATTATTTTAGACCATGAACAAGGAAGTGATGAATGGTTGGCTGCACGTTTGGGCCGACCATCAGCAAGCATGTTTTCTAAGCTCATAACGACCAAAGGCAAGCCATCTACTCAAGCGGCTGGATACATCAATAAGTTGGCAGGAGAGCGGCTTTCTGGCGAGTCTGAAGCGTTTTATACCAATGAGCATATGGCTAGGGGTACTGAACTTGAGCCTGAAGCGAGGGAAGCATACGAGTTTATATCTGAGAATGATGTTTTAGAGGTTGGTTTCATTCTCGATGAGAGTTTTGAGTTCGGATGCTCACCTGATGGATTAATAGGCGCAGATGGAGGCATAGAAATCAAATGTCCAGCGGCTACTACCATGATGAAGTATTACCAGAACAATGAAGAATTAGTTAAAGCCTATTACCAGCAGATACAGGGCTGTATGTGGGTTACTAAGCGGGATTGGTGGGATGCTTTTGCCTTCCATCCCAAAATGAAGCATGTCCTTGTGCGGGTTGAACGTGATGAGGAGTTTATATCTAAATTGGCAGTAGAAGTTAACGCTGCCGTAACTGAAGTTAAAAACCAAGTGGAGCAATACAAATGAAATTAGGTATCGGAATCAATATTGACGTATTAAAAATGGACAAATCACGACTGCGCGAGTGGATTAACCCAAAAACGCAAGAGCGAAAGCTGTTTTTAGATTTGACTACGTTTATTAACACCGCAGAAGAAGATAAGTTTGGCAAGCATGGCTTCATTGCACAAGAATTAAGCAAGGAAGAACGTGATGCCGGTGCTGAGAAAACGCCTATATTAGGCAACTGCAAGGTGTTTTATACCGATGGCGGTCAGCCTCAAGCCTCTCAAGGCGCACCAGCACCAGCGGCTGTTGGGTTTGCTGAAGATGATGACTTACCCTTCTAGATCTAAAAAACCCCCCCCTTTCGAGGGGGGAAACTAGGAGAGTGCAAAGCAGGGGAATACCTTGCTTAATTAGATTACCACAGGATAGTAATATGACAAAACCAAATCTAGGCAAGTGCCTCAAGATAGCTCAAGTTAAGTATGACCTAAACACCGCTAGACTGGCTGAAAAGCTTATGACATCGCCGCAGGTCGCTTCTAGACTGCGAATCATGCCTGACATGAAGTATCACACCATGTTAAGACTGTGCGAGATATTCCAGATTGAGCCTAGTGAATTTATTAAATTGGAGACTAGAGAAAAGTAATAAAAAAACCCCCTGTTACGGGGGCTTTACTTTAAACCTTGAGGAGGTTTATACTTCTCGTGCGAAGAGGAAGAAAGGCAAGTATATCAGTGGTTTCCTACTGATACCTAATATCCACCTTTCTTTATTGCAAACAAATGTTTGGGCTAGAGGCTGACGAACTCCTTAGATAAACGTCAGAGCGTGGTTGACCCTCCAGTACATAGCCCCTGATAGAACTCGGTTGTTCTTGAAGGATAGGTTGGATATCCGATACAGACATTTGTTTAACCGCTAAGTTGCTTTGGCCCTTAGATCGTAAATTTACTTTTGTAAGTAAAAGGGTTAAATCGTTTTGAATAAAGTTGGTTTTAGAATACATACAGACTAAAACCTTTTTTTTAACAGGGTGAGGCTTGCCGAACCAAGGGGAAAGGATATGCTAACAATTAAAGATTACAAGAATGTTGTTTCTGTTTACGAGTATGACGGAAACGGTAAGTTCTTCCATAAAGTAAATAAGGGAAAGGGAAGAAAAGGGGAAAGAGCCGGGAGTTTAGGCAATAGGGGTTACCGTGTTTTACACCTTAACAAGAAAACCTATTTAGACCATAGAGTTGTATTTTTCATACATAATGGGTTTTTGCCTGAAATAATTGATCATATTAACAACGACCCGTTAGATAACAGAATTGAGAATCTAAGGGCATGCAGTCAGGAGGAAAATTGCTGGAATGCAATGTTATCAAAATCTAATAATTCAGGATTTAAAGGTATTGGCTGGCACAGTGGCAGCAAAAAATGGAGGGCAAGATTAAAGATGAGGGGTGAGGAAATTCACATTGGAATGTTTGATGATCTTAATGACGCTGTTAAAGCTGTAAGACAAAAGAGAGAATATCTTCACGGTAATTTTTGCAATCATGGAGTTAAGGTATGAAGTTGAAATCAGGTAAAGACTGGAATCCTAGCGAGGAGGCCATCGAGGAGTGGAAGGGCGCTTACGAAAAGGTAGATGTTGAGCAGGAACTAAAGAAGATGGCTACTTGGTGTGAGGCTAACCCAGCAAAAAGGAAAACGCCTTCTGGAGTTATGAAGTTCTGCAACAGTTGGTTAGGTCGCGCTCAAGAGCAGGGCGGATCGTCTGGTAGCCCTTCTAGCTACAAGAAATACAAAGACCCAGATAGTCTACGGGCCAAGACATTAGATATGCAATTGACTGATGTGACTTGGATTACTGACCCTGAACACCTAATGCAGATGAAGCAGTACTACATAAATTTGCGCGGTTATTACTATGATGGAGAATTTCGTGCCAGCCTCTAATAAACCAAGATTAATACAGTATAAAAAGCATCCTGAATGTCACAACTGCATAAACCCAGTTTGTGGATGCCATAATACTCAACTTCAATACGGTAACTACTACACCTATAAGCAACTTCAGGAGGCTGTTAACGTAAGCAAAGCAACAATCAAGGGCAGGTTGTACGGTAAGCCGTTCTTTACTGACCGAGACCTGTACAGGGTTGGTGATGCTCAGAAGAAGCCGTCTGATTACATGATGAGAACTAGAGGGTCTGACAAGCTGGAAACCTCTAGTATGAGATTATCTGATAAATGGTTGAGGGTATTATTATGAGCCAAGGTGACTTTGTAAAAATAAACGACAAATCCGAAGTAGAAAAGCGGTTGCCGTTTTTGTTAAACAGAATAGAGAGCTGGGATTACTCAAAGCCTCTTTGCATAAAGTTTGAAGCCTATCAAAACAGCAGGTCTTTAAGCCAAGACGCTATGGCGCATGTTTGGTACAGACAAATATCTGAAGAGATGGCAAAGAAAGGCCACGTTGTGACGCATGACAAGCCTGAAGAGGTTTGGAAGCTCTGGCTTAAAAAAAGGTTTATTGGTAGCTACACTGTAAACATCGGAAAAGAAGTAATGTCAGACCAAGTTAAATCAACAAAAAACCTAAATAAGGGTGAAATGGCTTACTTTCTGGATCAAGTGTATCATTGGGCTACAAAGCAGGGGGTTATGTTAAGCGTGCCGCATGAAAGCGAGTACGCAGCCCTGCAAAACCAGCAGGAGAGATAGGATGTCAAAGATTGACCCTAGTGTTTTATTGGAGTTTGCAAAAAGTGATCGGCAAAAAGAAGTGTGCAAAGCAGTAATCAGTAACGGTTCAAACGCAAAAGCAGCTTATGCTCTTGGGATTAATCGAAGGACTGTAGATAAGACAATGCAGCGTATAGAAAGGTTCGCCGCATCCAAGGCAGTTGCCCCACACAAGAGCGTAGACCGCGAGACGATGGAAGGCTTTGATGCCAAACGCATATCTACGGCTTACAAGGAAGACGGGTCGATAGCCCTGCAATGGGTTATCCAAGAGCCTCAGAAGCGCAATATGCAAGAAAAGATTGATGCTTTGATGGAAGGCATGACCGATGACCTAACAGGATTTAAGTTGCCTGTTGAGCAAACTGCAACACTTGATGACGATTACCTAGCCATGTACATGATTGGCGACCACCACTTCGGCATGTTAGCTGACTCAGAAACTAAGATTGATGACGATGACTGGGATGTAAAGATAGCAACTCAGATATTGATTGATGCTACTGAAAGATTGGCTAACAGGGTTGGGAATGCTCACACTGGTGTATTACTTAATGTCGGTGATTTCTTTCATGCTGACAGCAGCGCCAATACCACCACCAAAGGAACGCCGGTCGATGTCGATACTCGCATAGGCAAGACCTTCAAATTGGCTGGAAGGCTATTTCAGGTACTTATAGACAAGATGCTTGAATCTCATAGCCAAGTAGTGGTTATCAATGTAAGGGGCAATCATGATTCTGATATGGCTTGCCATCTATCTAGCTGCTTAGAACTTCTTTATAGCGAAGAACCTCGCGTCAATGTTTTACCAAACTACTCAAAGTTTATTCACTATCAGTGGCACAATAATCTGTTTGTCTTTCATCACGGTGATCGCATGAAGCATGAACAGATATTGCAAGCAGTTATTAAGAACCTCGATGACGAATGGAGCCAGTCTAAGAATAGATACTGTCACCTTGGTCATATTCATCATCACACGGCCAGAGAGGTAGGTTCTATGCATTTTGAGCATTGGGGCAGCCTTACTGCTACGGATCAATGGCACTCAGATTCAGGATACGGTGCGGAGCGTTCTATGACGGCTGTTGTATACCATAAAGAAAACGGTGAAGACTCTAGAGTAAAAATAAAGGTGGAAACATGAGCAAAGTAATTGAATTTCCGATATACGGCATCAAAGTTACAAAATCGTTTTGTGAATGCGGCTTACCTCTTGAGTACTGGCTTGGTTCTGATGATTGTGCTTACGGTATGTGTCCTCGCTGCAATCTTGACAACCCTGAAGAACTTACAGTCCCACTGGAGGAAGTACATTGATAAATAAAGCTGATAAAAGCGAATGGGAAAGACTTAGACAGGAACACCCGCCAATTGATTTTAATGCTCGCGCTGTAGATTTTGACGTTGATGAGCCAGATGCAGTAAATAGCCCAGACCACTATGCAAGCGGTGGCATTGAGTGCATTGATGCAATCGAAGAATCGATGGCTTCTTATGCTTTTCACGGTTACCTGAAGGGCAACTGCCAGAAATATTTGTGGAGGTATGAGGCCAAGGAAAATCCGATACAAGACTTGCAGAAATGCCGCTGGTATTTAGACAAGCTAATTGAAACTCTGGAGAAAGAAGAATATGGCGAAGCGTAAGAAGTCTACTATCGCGCAGGAAGTTGACAAGGCTGCAAAGCTTTTACAGCGACTTGTAAGACTGAAGGCATCAGATGACAACGGATATTGCCAGTGCGTTACCTGCAAAAAGATAGATCATTATAAGACCATGCAGGGTGGTCATTTTTATTCACGCAGGCATTTAGTGTTTAAGCTTTTTGAGGAGAACATTTCGGTACAGTGTCCTGCTTGCAATATGTATGGTATGAAAACTACAAAAATCCAAGAAGCTTACAGAATTTACATGGAAGATATGTACGGAGCAAGGCGCATTAGGGCAATGCAGCGGTTGGCTTGGAGGTCTTCACCAAAATTTAATAGAGAGGAAGTGATCCAATTTGCTAGAAACCTTAAAGAACAGATTAAGGAGCAAGAGTGGAGAATAGGAGAAATACATTAATAATGTTGATTTAATCAATATATGGTGGTATTTTGATCATAAATAAAACACACAAAAACGGGATAATCGATATGAACAAGAAAAAACAAGCAAAAGTAATTATTAAAGAAGCCAATAAAATAGCTGATAAGTATATTGACGAGAAAAAAATAAACTGGAAAGCATACGGGTTAGCGTTTGCAGTTTCAGGTCTACTTATCTTTAGCCTTACAGCAGATGCTTCATGTTCGTATAGAACTAACGCTTTAGGCAACATTCAATATTCTTGCGGTGCATCCCAATCTGGGACTTTGCGTACCGATGTTCTGGGAACCACCAGAGACAGCATGACAGGTACTACTTGGCGCACCGATGTATTAGGCACTACCCGATCATCTACTGGCATTACCTACCGAACAGATGTTCTAGGAACTACTAGAGGCTCTGATGGAACCACTTGGCGCACCGATGTATTGGGCAACACTAGAAGCAATACCGGAATTGTGTGCAGAAAAGATTTACTTGGCACTGTCAATTGCAGGTGATTTATGAGCGGTAAGGGAGATAAGGCGCGTCCAATGTCAGTTAGCAGCGACAAGTTTGCTAATAACTTTGACGCAATATTTCAAGATGCAGAAAAGAATAAAGATAAAAGTTCGGCATGGCATAATTTAAAGTCATGGTTAATGTCAGACATTGTTATCAAACGGGTTTATTTTGCAGTAGTTTACTTTTGTCTTTTTGGCTTCATTGCCTATGAGATAATTATTTATTAAGCCAAGGGTGTCCCCGCATCCTTTTGAGCCAGCCTAGTCCACTGGTGGTGACAACGGACTACTTTTTAAAGGGGGAATCTATGTGTCCAACAGAACAATGGAAAGAAAAAATAGCTAAACAATTAAAGTTTTATAATGAACCAACAATGGTTAGCAGCCGTATGCGAACACCTGACGGAACTGTACTAACTTCTCGTCATAGACATGATTATGTAACCCACCTAGACACTAATGGAAAAAAGTACATGCTCGATGGCGGCATAGATTATATTCGCTGTTCAGATAATGGTGATGAAGAAATGCTTACTGTGTTTGATGATGCACCCCATGAAGTGTTAAGAGATTGCGTATTTTGGGGGACATACGGCCCTAACGGCGATCAGGATTTAACCTTTGTTACAATTGCAGAAATGAGTTTAGACCATTTAAAAAACTGCGTATTTGCTAAAGGCATGAGAATGAAAGCAGTTATAAAGCAGACAATGAAAAATGAGTTAAAATATCGTGATGAAAATTAAAATGTACATTGTTTCGTATGTTGTACATATCTGAACATTTGGAGAATAAAATGAATTGTTGGCATTGTAAGTCAGACCTTATATGGAACGGAGATCATGATTTAGACCCTGATGAAAGTGATG
>ENA-OSJC01000756-OSJC01000756.1-marine-metagenome-genome-assembly--contig:-NODE-756-length-29752-cov-6.634844_pt1 | contig 29752 bp, 45 predicted proteins | sample MGYA00237885_ERZ534234 | MGnify/ENA primary metagenome ERZ534234 (study PRJEB26413, sample SAMN06343907) | marine metagenome | isolation source: coastal waters | place: Atlantic Ocean: West Antarctic... | reverse complement strand
ATTAAATGGTTTAAAGTTTTCTTTCTGCATGAGACTATGAAAACTATCGTTAAAAAAATTAATAATCCGTGGTCGCTTTTCCACTTCGTGTATCCATTGTTTACCAAACTCATAGTCTAAATCATAGGCATAATCAAATCCTACATTATGAATTATAAAATCTACATTATGAAACAATAAAAAGTCATGAAGCATTACAAGTTTACTAAGAGTTTGGTATTCTAAAAAAGGATATTCAAACCATTTTATAAATTGTTTTGCAAAATTTGTATCTATGTCAAAAAAGTTATGAATACGAACAGTTTCAACTTCTCTTTCGCTTTGCATACTTAGATATGGATATTTTATATCTACAACTTCACCTGTGGATGTATCAAATCTTGCTGTTTGTCCTATACCAATCATATAACAAGTATTTTTGTTAAGTAGAACATGCCTTTGTGCAGAACGTATAATTTTATCTATACTCTTTCCTGGGTGTCCATAGTTTTCCATTTCACAGCCCATAAGTTCTGCAAGATAATATCCCATAACATTACCTACTTTGTTGTTTGCTACACTCCAACTATCTCCATCACAGTACAGTTTCATTAATTATCTCCATGTAGTTTCATTATTTCTTTAATGTCTTTATCTGTATACATTTCACACAACATATCTATTTCATCTGACTTTGCATTAGGATACAAATCTAATATATATTTTTTACGTTTATTGCTAGTGTTCTTATCTTTCTTTTTATTGCCTAACCATTGATGGAATTGTGTTCCCATTCCCGGAGATACTGTACATAATAACTGCCAAACTAACTTCGGGTGCTTGGCTAATTCAAAGTATTGATTATTAACTCTTTGGTTAGTTGCCATTAGATAATAACTTGCTAGTTCACTATTGCCTTTAACTAAACTAACATATCTATTTAATAAAAAAGGTGCTAGTTGTTTCCGGCCTTCTACATCTAGCCTATCATAAAAGCCATAGTCTTTTTTATCTATTGCCGCTAGTATTGTGTTTAATGGAATTTTACTCATAGTATTATTGTAACAGTTAATTTATTTTTGTCAATCATACCTGTTGTCCCCATTGGTTATGTAAGGTGCTAGTGCTAGACTAAACATTTGACTATCTGATAAGTTCTTAAATTTAATTATTCTATATTCAATAGATGCAACATCTTTTTTAACAGGTCTACTTACCCTAACTTCTTGGTAATCTATATCTCTGTCTAGTAAATAACTATTAATTGCTTTTTCTGTATTACTTAAATGTTCTTTATAATAACTACTTGGAAACTGTGTAGGTATCTCATAAACTCTGTAATCAGTTCTTTTAATTAATGTAGGTGTTACCATGCTTGACGAATATCTACTATTTCATTTTGTTTATTAATTTCTTTTGCAAAATAAACACACTTAGGTTTATGTCCTGTCTCGATTGGAACTGCTAGTATCTGACCTTGTTTTAACTTAGGGAAATACCATTTAACATCTGTATATAAATCAATAATTTCTATTGGCAAATACTCATGCATAAAACTACTTAATGGATTAAAACTAAATGCACTAAACCCTCTATCGTTTAAACTACTTAGGTTAGTCATCTCTAAATCCCCAAAATGTTTTTCTCCGATTAATATTTTCCAATCAACTGGCATACGAATTGTATGTCCACCTATGTTCATAACAACTGCTGGTGAATTAAATGATTCTAAAAATATTAACGGAATATAAAAATAGTCTGGGTCTTTAGGATCATTGTTATCTAATACTGCAAATCTTAAATCATCTATTTCATCTGGTAACTCGTTCATTTCGAATGATTCATTGTCTAATGTTAATATTCTCATTTTATTTTTGTGTCCAATCCACAGTCTCATTTAATTTATTTTTTATATATTGGTCTAAGTAACCTTGTAGTATCGTGTAACTCTCATCTGCGTAATGCCTTAGGTCAGGTGTCTGTTTCATATCTTCTTCAAACTCAACAACTCCTCCATTGTCATGCATATATTGGTTACCACAGAAACTGAATAAATCTATTATTCTAGGATTAGATTCAACAAACTTTAATTTCTCTATTGCACGAAATCCTGTTATATGAACTCGATCAAAATTATTTGCTTGGTCCCATATTAAATATTTTATTCCTTGTGTATCTAACCATGCACTAAACATAATTAAATCCATAAAACAATAGTCCCAATCTTTGTAGATAGTATCTGATAATTTAACACTTAATTCATGATGTTGTAGTTCTGAATCGATCGTATAAGGGCCTTCTATTTCTACGTCATTATCAATTCTTGCTACTTCGTAACGAGTGCAGGCAGTAATAGGAATAAAAATATATTCAGGGCGATTACCTTGTGCAATATATTCCATTGTAGTTCGAATACTGCGTTTAAAACTTCCGCCCTGCTTTGATAAGTTAACTCCTGGAAAACTCTTCCATTCCCAACCATAACTACATCCGTTTAATAATAACAAATTAATTCCAGTCTATTTTATTTACTGAGAACGGATAGTTCGCTTCGCGATAAAATGCTTTACGTTTAGTGAGGTGACGTTTAGCAAACTTACACGTTGAGGTGACATCCCATATCTGGACGAAGTCTTTGTCCTCTGCACGTCTAATTCCTCTTCCGATACTCTGTATAACCCTAACAAATGACTTGCCAGGTTCAAGTAGCACCAAATTAAAGATACGAGGAATATTAATACCAACGGCGGCAACACCATAAGTCGCAATAATAACTTTATTATCTGTATCAGCCACCTCATCATAATGTTCTTTACGTTCTTGTGCCTTTGTTCCACCGCTAACAAATACGGCACCCGGAATCCTTTTTGCAATCTCAGTTCCTGCATTAATTCTATCCACTAATATTAAAGTATTACCACTAGTACTTATTGAATTAATTTTATTACTTATATAGTCTAACCTTTTTGCGTTCTCTAACAAGTATTTTAATTCACTTTGATAGTTTGCATATTCATTAGTATCAATTAATTGTAATACTTCTACATTACATTGTGCTAATACTCCTCTATCCTGTAGTTCTTTTGCACTAATACTATTAGTAACTGGACCTAAACTACATGTAAGACTTACACTTTCAAACTTCTCTTTGGGTATTGTTCCTGTTAGTCCCCAACGTATAGGAATATGCGACATAACTCCTGTTAATAATGTTTTAAGTGCATCTGCTTTTGCCATGTGTACTTCATCCACCATTACGCAGACAACATCTGCTAAAAACTCTTGTATAGTTGTATCCGCAGTTGAATTACGAGTGTTCTTTAATAATATATTTAAACTCTGCCAAGTGCATATAGTATGTGTACGTCCAAACTCTTTACGATCTCCGAAATAAACTCCTACATCTAATCCCATATTAATATAGTCTGCTTCCGTTTGTGTAACTAAACTTTTATTAGGAACAATTATAATTGATCTACCATACTTTTCTACACTATGCGATAATACTGCTGTAATTAATGTTTTACCTGCTCCTGTTGCAACTTCCTGTAGCGATTGTGGATTACTTAAAAAGTTATTAATTACTTCTACTTGATAATCTCGCAATTTAATTTCAGTACCTGCTTGTGGATGCTTAGGTGGCCATTGATATTCACAATAACTCAGCTCTGTGACTGGTGTTAATGTATAGTCTACACAGTAGTCACGTTGATCATCTAAGGTTACTGAATATCCACGCGAATTTAATACAGGTAATATCTCTGGCAATAAATTAATATACGTTGATCCACCTAATTGAAAGAACGCCATCTTACCATCCCAACGACCTAGTCTAACTGCAGGCATATAACGAGCACCCGGAATATCATATTTAAATAGATTAGTTAACTTACGACGTGTGTCTAAGTCTAAGCCTTCTATTTTAACATTAACTTCATCTCGAATGTGTAGTACTGCTGGCTTCATCCGAACTGCTCCATCATTATGTTTACACTTATTAATATTATACTTACACTTACTATGTAAAGCAAGACATAATCACTAATCTTCATTTGGCTCTCCATTTGTTTTTGTTTTATATGAACCGTCTCTTTTAAAATATAATGCATTAAATAAACTATATTCTAGACTCCTAATGTATCCATATTTAGGTGCAGATAGTTTATACCAGTACAAAAAGTCTCGAATCATTTGCGTTTATTAACTGTAGGAGGAATACCATAATAATTACGCAGTCCTTCGTATGTGTCGTTAACAAAGTCTATGTGTTTATCTAACTTGGCTAGTAATACAGATTGTTGTAGTGCTATATTATCTATTTTACTTAATAACTCTGTGTATTCATTATCATTCATTAGGGAGTATACTCTTTAACTGTGTTTTTAATTTATTGTTAGTACTATTATTGCATACATTACGAAATTTATCAATAATTAAATCACTATTTAAACGTTTAATTTGTAACGGTATAGTTAGTTTAGTCATTATATCGATATTATTACGTAAACGTTGCTGTATAGCAGTAGACTCTGAAATGGCCCTAAAATTTTCTAACCGGTCGATGTTCGAGTCGAGATTCTTTTGAACACGTAGGAAAGGGTCTAAAACGTACTGATTTGTGGTGTCTATTACGTCGGAGAACGTATCTAAACCTAAACGTTGCATACAGTCGTATATACCGTAATTAGGTGATATAACTATAGTGCCACTAAGCACTGCAAACTGTAGTTTCTCTGTTATGCACGTGCCGTACTCCCAAAATCCTGGCTCGTTAACTATACTAAACACGCATTGTTTAACATGTGGGTGTAATAGTGTGAAATACCTTTGTGCGTCACATTCATAAACCGATTTCATAGTGTCGTTTGCTAGTAATGGCTCCGGGTCTAGTATTACAGCTGTCGGAAGTACGGGTAATATAGGGTCCTGAAAGTGATGCATATCGTAGTCTGAGGCATCGTTAACGGGGTCAAAGTTCTGTGTGTAGTAGTATGGAAACGTTACAGCAGCGGTTTCAAGGTTTTTTAACCATTGTGACGTTAGTATCCTTGCTATACGGCCCTTATTTGCTAGGTGACACACTGCTTTGGTTTTGCTGCTGTGAAACTCTGGCACTTGACCTAAATCTTGTCCTAATAATAAGCAATAGAACAATGCATTATTGTTGTGTCCTTGCATTGCAGCATAGTGATCATATATCCATAACTGTGTTTTTGGATCAATCATATCGTGCCACATGTTAATGCCTTGATAACGCAGGATCTTTTCTTGTATTGTTCCCTGAAGATTGTAGTTGATATCGTACTGTTTGATATGGTCTTCTACATACACTACTGGTTCACTTTTAATTTTTGCAGGCGGTTCTGTTGTATAACCGAGCTGCATTGGTTCGAGGTGTGTATAATTCATAATATTATTTACCCATAGTAATGGACAGTGTACTAATTAAAGCACACTGCCCTAGTAAACTAACTGTATCTCAAGGGGAGAGGAGAGAGTGACACAGTTAGGAACAGTTATGATCTTCGCATACAAGTTGATTCAGCAAGAACCTTCCAGTTAGTGCTTATCTTCTTAAGATCGGATACCTTAAGTACCATACGAAGACTAATCTCACGAAACTTAGTTTTGTGTTCTTCCATAAAGTCTAGTACTTCTGTCTCTTCTTCTTTACTAAACTTATAACCTTGGAACAATTTACCTGTACGAGCAATCTGTTTAATACGTAACATCTTATCCCTCATTGTATCTAATGTTAAATCTAAATAATGACAACGTGACTGTAATGCTTCTAGGTGATCCTGTAGTCTTTTTGACTTAACGTTCTCAAACTTTATGTTAGTAATAAAACATGCTGAGCCTTTAAATTCAAATTGATCTGGGATACCTTCTTGTCTTAGTTTATGCGAATCTGCGTTCCAGAATATCATACGTTTCTTGCCTGAATCAAGTGCAGCCTTAAGTATATTAAGTGCAAGGTCATCCAACAGTACACTATCACAATCGTCGAACACTAGTACCGAACCTGGTGCAGAGAATGCATACAGTTTAGCATACAGTCCTAGTGCAGTCATTGCACCTTTAACAACCTCAAACTTACGACCCACACCAGAGATGTCTTCGAACATACTCTGTTGCTCAAGTGTTTCTGTTACGCCATAACTCTTACCAACGCCTGGAGGACCTGTAACAATCATAGCACGTATGTCGCCTGACTTAAGGTTGCCGGTCATCTCATTAAGTATGTCGAACCTAGACTCTATCTCGTCCATACGTTTTTCATCCGCAGCGTTAGTGTATACCTGACCTTTATCTGCTAGAGTATCCACTGTGCTGATTGCACGTAACTGAGTATCATAACTATCCTGCTCTACAAACACTGCATTACTAGTGTCACTAAGACTAACACGAATCTTAGCAAACTTCTCGCCCAAAACTTTTGAACCGTCTACAGTAATAAACGAACCGTTCTTACTGTTGACAATGTTCTTAATTACAGGAAATACTTTATTCTTAATTGGATTGTTTCTATAACTACCATTCTTTATTAATATATAACTCATTGTTCTCTCCAAAACAAAATTAACTAACTAACTTCCTGAGATCATTCTCAGGCTACCATCGTCTTGCATTATTAAGTCTTCTATATAGATGTGGTGATCACCCAATAGTTTCGCCTGCTGGTAAGCCTCTTCACATGCGGCCCACATACCAGCAATAGTATTATCTCGAGCAACACCAGTAACAGTACCCCAGGTTGTTTTACCATCCATCTCGATGTTAATAATAAAACGATAACTAATTATTCTAGGAACATCAGTATAGATCTTATCTGTTAATATAAAAGTACCAACATCCATACTCCAAACAGTTTCGTAACCTAATTCTTCTTTACAGTTTGCAAAGTAATCCATTGAATCTAAGTACTGTTGATCTGCTAATTCTTGTTGTTTATTAAACTGCATCTAACTCTCCTATTAACTAACTATAATTTATAATAGCACGGTTCTCGGGTTTGTCAACCATTAATTGTGAAAATTATATCCAGGGATTGCAACAGGACTTGTAGTTGCTAATAGTGTAACCATTGTTAGTCTACTAGTAAGAGCCTTCATTACTGACATGCTAGGATTATCACGTTTGCTTTCGTCCGCAATGTGTGCAGGTAAAGTTCTTAGTAACAATGCAATCTTCTTAGGATCATCTTTAATCATATGTTTTAAACTATTAACACTAATCATTTTTGACATTAACTTCTCTCCCTTGTTTCTAACTATACTTTATAATAGCATGGTTCTACTGTTTGTCAACCATTAAGTAATTTTTATACCTTTGGCTTCAACATTACCAGGACTATAGTTAGCAACAAAACCATTAACTTCACATTTAATTCTCTTAGGTGTAAAACCAACTACAGTACCTGTTGCTCCAATACCATTACATCCAGGAGCATTTAAGAAAACCCAAACCTCTTGTCCTATTTTATAATTCATTTGATCCATTTGACTCTCTCCCTTTTTTCTAACTATACTTTATAATAGCACGAGAACTAGATAAGTCAACCGTTTTATGAACCTTTTAATTAATAGTTAACAGCAAACGAAAAAAAGAAAAAAGAAAAACGTTTGCTGTTAACTGTGGTATTATTTGTTACTATTTTTATAATATTTGTTTACATACATTACGAACATAGTATATACTGCACTAAGTTGTTGCTGAACTTCTGAATTATGTACATCCAGATCTAATGCAACTGCACTGTTTACTATTGTAGACATTAATTCTGACTTTACTGACTTAACAGTTTGTGCGAACTTTACACTGTCTGATTTTATTATACGTGGTGTTAACGGTGTTACACTAGCACATACATTAGTATTAACTGGTGCGGTTGTGGTTTTAAACTGTACTGGAAATTGTATAACGTGTGACATATTGTTCTCTATCCCTTGTTATTAACTATACTTTATAATAGCACAGTATACGGAGTTGTCAACCTAAACTGGAGTATGCTCAAAGTTAGCGTCGTACCACGCCTCGGATACATTATTACTAATTGATTCTGCTCCTCCTAGTACACATAATAAGTTCATATCTCTAGCAAGTGACACACATTTTGTAACTGCTTCTAGTTCAAACTCTGATTCAGCAACTAGGTCATTTGCTAAACTATAAAACTTATCTTCTTTTCCTATTAAAAAATCTTTAAACGTACTCATTTGACTCTCTCCTTTGTTTCTAACTATAACTAACAATAGCATAGATTACGAGTATGTCAACCGTTTAGTACTGTCCTCCACTGCTTGTGTACATTGATCGTAACCAAGTCTCGGTCAGCGTTTGGATACATCTGCATAACATCACTAACGATCTCACCAGGTGTATTAACCACAGGCTCTTCTATGCCGTTAATGACTACAGTATTAACACTGTCACAGTTAAAGTAACCAGAGATCATCATATAGATTGATTCATCACTGAGGTAATACATTAAGCAGTCTCCCGTATGAAAGGCATAAGTATATCTCTGCCATGGTATCTTAATTGACGTAATGCTTTAACTTGACGTTGTCTTATTACTTCAGGTGTAACGCCCATAGCATCTGCAATTTGTACTAATGTATAACTTTTGTCAAATGGCTTTAATCCAAATCTTGCTCGTAGTACCTTTTTATTTTTTTCATTATCTACTTTTGGTAGTAATTTTGCAATAACTTTTTTTAACTTTTCACTATCAATGTTACTATCAAGATTATCATCCATGGACTTGTTAGCAATATCATCTATACTCTGTGCATTGTCTATTGGATTAGGATATTTTGAATTAGTATGTCCTGGCATCATTGCGCCTTTATATCTTTTGCTATCCGGGTTATACATTAAGCAGTCTCCCGTTTCATCCATGTATCTCCTTGAGTACCTTTCCAGTAGTACCCTTGATCCATCATATAGACTTCATGTGCTTCTAGAGTCTTAATGTTTTGTGCTAATGGATTACGTTCAATGAACTGCATTAGTTCGTTCCATGTTAACCCTAGGAACTTAGCATCTTTTTTCAGTACAGTAGTTGCACCTTTAATTTTCATATTATACATTAAGCAATCTCCCCAAAGTTCTGTATTATAGTAGCCTTACACTCTGCTGTTCTAACTGCAGCATCTAGTGTAGCAAACCTATCAACTAAGCAACCATCTATTACCAGACCATACTGTGCACCTACAGTGAATATCTTAACTAATCCCTGCGTAACAGTATTAAGACTTGAGTACCCACTACCGTTTGGCAATGCCTTAAACTTCATTACACTAGCCATTACGCCACCTCCTGCAAACAACTAAGTCCCAACTTACGTTCTGCAGTAGCAACTGCATCCTCGAGCTCTGCATACTCTGCGTCATACACACCCAATACCTCTAAGAGGTAAACTCTGTTCTCTGGGTTACCTCTGACGTATATCTGCACCTCCCCTTTGAACTGGGTGCTAATGCTAGTGTAGCCATATGCTGTTTGCTCTAGTACTAGAACCTTGCCCTGATAAGTTGTTTGACCTAATCTCATTAACTTCTCTCCCTTGTTTCTAACTATACTTTATAATAGCACGAGATCTAGATAAGTCAATCGTTTTTTAAAAAAAGGTTATGGACCAGGGTGGGGGTATAGAATCACCTGGGGGGTAGGGTGTGGCTTATCTGCTAGGAAATTTCTGAGCATATTTTTTCAGATTACTGCAGGGTCCTGGTGATCAACACTGTGCCAAATCCGTAGTAACTGTAGTTCAAATCGCTGTTGTAACTCTGGACCGAAACCATTGAAGAACCATTCTGTATTATAGTCAATAACTTCTCTACAACCGTCAACATCTATACCTGTTTCTAACTGTACACGATTCAGTTCTAACATTTTGTCGATTCGATAACGATCCTCTACACTATCATAACCATAATCAAAACAGTGATACAGTTTAAATCCTAGTCTTTGAATTTGACTACAGTAGTTACGTTGTGCTACAGCGATAAATGGATGTTGTGCAACTACAGTATTATAGAACTTTTCACTAACAATACCATACTCTACTTCATACTGGCTTTCAGTTATAACACTAAATTCACTAGTGTTAAAATTTTGTGCTAACGACATTAAGTTTGTACAGTTGTTATACTCTACATCATAGTCTGTATACGTTTTGTTTGTGTACACAAGTTCTTTACCTCTGCTCTGCATACTGATGTTACCTGTACCCAACGTGTGTAGTTTGTGTGCTACAGTAGTACGATGTTGTTTCTCAATACGATTCATACATAAAAATTTGTATTCACTGTTGGTGTGTTTAAACAGTTGTCTTAGTTCAGTTTCATACTGTTTATACTGTTCAACTGTTGCTACAGTGTGTGTACTGTGTTCTACAATTCTAAAACTGTAGTTTGCTTTACTGAGGTTTGTACACCATACACAGACTATAATACGATTCATATCTGCGAACTTACTGTAGTGTGATTCAATTTGATCTAGTTCATTAAGGTTACTACTCAACATGTCTTGTAGGTTAAGCACAAGGTAGTAGTCAGGATTGTCAAAGTCACATTCATCTTTAGTTAATAGTTCTACACTCCAGCCGGTACTGGTTATAGGAAACTGTAGAGCACTGTCAATGATTGTACTCTGTGGAAAGAATGATTTAATAGTCTCTGTGAATGTTCTTTGAAATTTCATGCTGAGCTCACTACGTTCGCATGCCTGTTTAGAAATAACAGCCGCATCTACTTATACATCAATATAAAATACACAAAGCCAATTAGACTCCAACAGAATATTGGAATACCGTAAAACACTAGACTAAGGAACCAACCTCTTTGTGATATCCCGTAGGTTAAGAAGTGCCACATTATACAAGGAACAAACCAAATCATTAATAGTTTAAAAGTTTCCATTCAACACCTATATCATATAAAGCATAGTAAACACTATGACTACGGTTATCAACATAATAAACTGTAGGTCTGGTTGTTGCATTAGTTTAAGACTCTATCCGATTGTCTGTTCAATGCTCTAAGCACAGTCTGCCAATACTGTACACCCCATTCGGATCCAGTGTTGGTGCAGTTGTGTAGAGCGAACGTTGCATTTTCTATCTTACGGAACAGTGCATCCTGTACACCTAGTCCTTGAAAGTTTAAATATGTTTTTGTCATGTTACTTACATCCTTTAATTAGCATTACGAAACCAAGACCCAATGCACTAAATGCACCAAACCAAATAATCAACATACTGGTTGCTTGCATTGCTGGATATTCTATATTACTACTAAGTGGAACAGGATCAGCAGTAAATGCAATTAAACCTAGTACAATTAAAGTACTACCAAAAATTGTTAATAACTTATTCATTATGCAACCACCTTTGTCTTACTATGCATGAATGGAGTTGTCTTCAGGTGTGTTACGTTTCTAAACCCAATCCTATCTACTAGATGTACTAGACCATCTTCGTCTTCTAATAGGTCACCAACACTAACACTAGTTCTGTTAACGCCTGTCTTCTTAACGAATCTATCCTCAGGACCAACGTTACCAACTTCAAAACAATGATCTAAATCATCACACACAAGGTCTGCTACGTGTGTGTAACAGTCATGGTAGATACCTAAACTAGGATCACCTTCTGATGCATTTCTATATGCTAGTGCATTAACATTACAATCCCAACCTTCTGTGTTGATTAGGTTTGATAATTGCTTATCAATAACTATCTGATATAATTTAAAAATCTTTGACATGTTGGACCTCTTTGTTTGTTTAACTTATACTTTTATAATAGCACCGTATACACAGTTGTCAATCTTTTTAATGTATTTTTATTACACTAACTTTCTTGTTTCCGAAAAGAGCAGTTGCCATTCTAATTGCATCTTGTCTAGTGCTTGCCTCTACTGTCTTAGGATTTATTGCTCTATTCTGCAAATTAATTTTGTAAGTGCTTTTCATACAGTTCTCCTAATTTCTAACTATAATTAACAATAGCATGATTCTACAGTTTGTCAATCTTTTATTCTATAATGTTCATAAAAATCTGTATCCCAAGGATTAGGATCGCCATGGAATACTGCTACACTACAATCACTAGGTATTACCCAAGGTGTGTTAGGTACTGCATACTTTGACTTATCAGCGGGCCAACTAAGTACTCCATCTGCAGATTGAAACATGCCTGCGCCTGCTTGTATTAATCCACCTTTGTACAGTTCCCACTTAAAACTCATTGCCCATTCGGTGGGCCACCATACTTTACTGTGTTGTTTTAGGTATTGTGTAATAAAGTCTTGGTCACCTGCCATGTCTTTTATATAAGACTCCATGTTCTCAACGAACTCATCGTACATACGATACCACGAAGGTGCATGCCATCTCATTACACTACTGTTACATACAGTATAATCTTTGATCCATTTACGATTAAAGTCTTGACATATACCAAACTTGCCTACTTCATAGTCTAAGAACTTATACAATTTACCAGTAATAACAGTATCTAAATCTAAGTATAGCACATCATCTCTGAACTGGTTTCTCTTAAACAACTGCATCTTATACCACCAGTACTTACGATCGTAATTAGCACTGGGCCAATCGTCTACTGTAATAGTCTTTATGTTATGATAATATGGATGTTGGGGATTGTCGGTGAGTACTACAAACTCATAATTAGTATGCAGGTGACGACGCACACTTAACCTAAGTTGTTCTACAGCAACAGTTGGGTCGTACTTTGTACCAACACATACACATGCTACTGTAATCAAAAGGGCCACCAGTCAATAGGTATAGTTGTGAAAAATATATATTGAATCCACAATATAAAAAATATCTTTAATGCTTTATCTATTAGTTCAAACATAGTCCTATTTCGTAAAGACGTAAACACCTTCGTACTTTTCTCTTCCGGCTAACCTATCGTTACCTACGCCGGGTCTAGTGTTAAGCATCATCTTAATTACTCCATCATGCCGGAACCCGATCTTCCTCGCGGTTTCGATCCATCTTTCACAGACTTCGTACGGTTCTTTTCTGTCGTAAGATTTATAGTCGGCGATATTCGTTGCGAATAGTCCTTCTCTGTTGAGTCCCCGATAGATGTTTTCCATAGTTGGTACAACGTACCCTTCAAACCAATCATCCAACGTTTTATAACGGACCATGCATTGTGTATCTTCATCACTGTACTTCTCCAAGTTAAAATAAGGAGGACTCGAAAATGCTAAGTCAATGTCCTCAGGTTGGTATTCTTCACTAACACTTTGTATTATTGTGCCAGGGTTGTCTATTAATGTATTTAAATAATTTAGATTAGCGATAGTTTCTGTATTAGGATCTATTCCTGTGTAGTCATAACGCATGTTACTACTAGTAATACCTAACAGTCTTCCGCCATACCCAGCACTATAGTCATATACTTTTCCCCACATGACTGGACATAAATGTTCTACTATTGCTCTAGCATTTTGAGGTTTAAAGTTTTGTACATTTTCACCAGTAACTAGTTCTAATGCAGTTCGCATTGCAGTAGGATGTACTAAACGTTTTCCAGTACGAAACTCAAAGCATATACGTATTGCTCTTTTTAATTTACGATCATCTAAGAATCTATCTCTTAAACTATTTGATCCTCTGCCTTTAGGTTCAGCAGTCATCATATTAGGAAACACAAATCGACTAATATTTTGTCCTCTGTTATTTCCTAGTCCTATCCTATTATTCGCTACACTATTATAATTTAAACTTCTAAAATCATTAACTGCGTTATGAATTCCTTGTTCGGTATAGTAAGTAATGGGTGTAAGGTTTATACTACGGTATATATCAAATACTGATTGTATTGTGCCTTCAGGATCAGCAGTATATGAATCGTTAGTATAAGTCTCTAACTTTTCATATACTGCTTCATATCCTGTGAACACATCTGCGTAAATGTGTTCTGGCTTTATGTTCCAGATATTATGTAGTGTTTCAATCAATTATCAAATAACCCTTAACTATTTAAAAACTTCTTTAGTGTTTCCCAAACAGCTATTTCTGTTTGGCTTACTAAAATTATTGTATTCATTTGAAACTCTACAGGATGCCCTTTAGGAATACTAAATGCAACCGGACACAATCCCATTCCACTGTTTGTATTTAAAAAAAGTTTTCGTGGATTGAATAGTGTAATTATCTTATCATCCATGCTAACAAACGTGCCTAGAAACTCAGATCCGTCTGTAGTTAGAATAGTAATAGGAGCACCTTTTTTATACTTCTCTGGCTTAGATGTTTTTTCTAATTTTGGGACTAACATCAATAACCTCTTTACATTGCGTTTTTCTTATCTTGTATTTCTGCACGTCTAGACTTTGCAAGTTTGCCTATATCGCCTAATGCTTTTCTAGCTCTTGCTGCCGCGGCTTTTACACCTTTAGTTTCAAATGCTTCTGATTCTTTAACATACGAATCGTATGCGTTAATAATATCTTCGTGTACTGACATTTATAATCTCCTTTTATGTCTTATTAATATGTTATTGTACTATACTTAGGCAACGTTGTCAATAATTGATTTACCCCATCCTTGTCTTCTTCTATAATACAGACGTGATATATACTCTTCCGTAGACAAATCTTTTTCTTGTATATCTATATTATAAGTTATATCTTTCTTTACTAACTTGTTATTTGTTCTTAGGAACTCTTCAAAGTCATATTTGTAATTAGATTTATAAGGATAGTTCCTGTGTGGGTCAGTGGTAAAGTTACGTTGATATGTATTAATTTCTTTGTACAACTCTTGGTCTATATCTAGTATTTTACTGAATACATTATCAATAAACTTAATAACTTCTTGTCTGTTTATATGAAAACTCTTTTGTGCTTCCCACATTTGAGTATGCCCGTCAAAGTTTAATCCTCTTCCATGCTGAAGATAGTATGTAATATTTAATTTTGCTTGTTGGTATAAGTTGCCTATTAAATCACTATCTGTTTTAATTGCAACTAGTAACTTATCATACATACTCCTGTAACTAACACCTTGTGTATGTGCATATCTTGTATAGACTTGTGTCCATCCAAAGCAATGAAAATTATTAATCATCCAACTATATAGCCAACTGTCAACTAATTTATCAAATGGCATATACTTTGTTCCAACAACTAACTCAGCAGTCTCACTAATGTTATCTTCTTCCAAGTGCCCACTTACATAGTCACTTGCAATAACAGTTTGCAGTCCGTGTAGTTCTCTTTGATAATCAGTATTAAGTTCTGCGTTCTCTAATAGTTGTGTAAGCCAACTCTCTATTGCTCCGTGTTGACCTGCGCCTATTACCTCGCATAACCCATTACACCAACTGTCGTATGTTTCTTGTGGTAATCCAAGTATAAGTTCAGTATAACTCTGTATTCCTTCAGCATTGCATTTAGCAAATATATCTTTTAAACTACTCATTTCCATATTCGTACGTTTAATTTCTGTAAGTACTGATTCGTCCATACTCTGTACACTTAAAGTAAGTCCTCTGTTAAACCCACTCGCCGCAAACTTTTTAACAATTTTTAATATTTTCTCACTACTATTCTTATACCAAGTTGCATCTACTACTTTAGGAAACCCATACTCAGTTTGTAGTGATACAAGTTTGTCAGTTATTTCCATATCTCTATCATAGAACACACCAAAGTTAGCATCAGCGATACTAAGGTAATCTATCTTATTATGTGCTATCCATTCTAATTCTTCAAACACTTTTTCTATAGGAAACTTGCGAATTTTTGCATAAGTCAAACTTCCCCAATCACAAAAAGTACATTGGAAAGGACATCCTCTGTTTGTTTCTAGTGTAGCATTAAATACAAACCCTGGATTGTTTTTTAAGATAAGATCAAATACTCCAGATAGATATGGACTGGGTATATCTAAATGGTGCAAACGATCGCCTTTATAAATTTTTTCTAAGGGCTCATCGTCTACTATAGATTGTAGTATCTTTACAAAAGTTTCTTCACCTTCTGTTAAGCAAACAGTATCAACGAAATTAAATCTATTGAAGAATCTATTATCGGGTTTGTCGGTTATCTGTGGCCCGCCCATTATCACTTTACAACTAGGATACTTAGTTTTTATTTCTTGTGCGAGTGTCTTATTGTATTCCCAATTCCACATATAGCAACTAAGAAAACATATATCTATATTCCCTACACGTTCTAATAATGTTTCTATATTTTCTCTTCGGAATATTATGTCTACTAATTCAAAGTTATCATTAACAAAATCAAATTGTTTTGCGTATGACCATAAACAACCAACACTATAAGGTAACCAATACCCTTGTAAACTACCAACTCCTATTTTAAAATTTGGTTGTACTAGTAATATTCTGTGCAATGCTTTTCCAATCAGTATTCTACGGCGGCATAGAACGGTATTTTTTGTTCGTGCATCTTGTCTGCACCACCAAGTGTATTTAAGTTAATTACACAACTTACTGCTACTACTTCAGCATTAAATTCTTTTATCATATCAATTACTGCACACATGGTTCCACCGGTTGCCATTAAGTCATCTACGATAATAATTCTATCTCCACGACTTATTGCGTCACTTTGTATTTCAAGTTTATCAGTTCCGTACTCTAAATCAAACTCTTTGCTAACCGTTGGTCCAGGTAGTTTTCCTTGTTTACGACATAGTACTAGTGGTTGTCTAGTACGAAACGCAAGTACACTAGCAAATATAAAACCTCTAGCATCTATACCTACTATCTTATCGCAAGGCATATACTTTAATAGTTCGCTATACATAAAGTTATTTGCAATATTAAAACCTTTGCTATTACATAAACTGCTTGTATCTTTAAAGTCAATTCCTTTAACCGGAAAGTCTTTATAACTTCTAATATATTCTTTTATCATTAATAACTCTGTGCTAGTCGCCAAGTAAGGTATTCTAAACTTTCGATTGGATCATACTTAGGAGCATCATTTCTTAGGTTCCATACCATTGTTCCAGGCTTAGGATCTACAAAATGAGGCATACTATATCTTGGTTGATCTATGTGTGTATTTACTACTTGATGTTCAGTACTAACAAAATAATCATTTGTCCAACGTTGTAACAAATCGCCTATGTTTACAATGACTCCGTTCTTTGCGTAAGGAACATGATGCCACATATCGTGTATGTCTTTTACCATAAGTCCTGGCACATCATTTATTTGCCATAGTAATGTTATTGTTCCATAATCACTATGCTTGCCTATTCTGTTCTGTCTGTCCTCTATCGGGCCTTTGTAAGCAGGGTAGTGAATGATTCTTGTTGTGCTATAATTTTCAATATGACAGTCATGTAATGTTGTGCCTGATTCTAATATAACATCAAAAAGTTTAAGTATATGTAGTGTTAACCAATTTGCTATTTTTATAGTGTCTAATGCAGTAGATTTAAATTCAGGAATCTCTTTGGGCCATAACTTTTTGTTCATACGAGTATCGTTGTAGTTGAAACTTTCTTTCATGTCTTTTGGTGCGTTAGGGTCAACGTTTTCTTTCATCCACCCAGTGTAACCTGTATTCAGTTCAACACCACTGTAGTTATATTTGTGTTTTATCTCTAAGTCTAAATCAAAGAATCGTTTTCCAATATCAAACCATCTATTATAGACTTCTTGTTGTTCTGGTTGAAGTGCATTAGTAAAAACTGCGAAGCCCACTGTTGTGTAGGCCTCGCGAATCTTTTCCAATAACTGAGGGTCTTTAAAATCAATTATGGGAATACTCATATTACATACCTGGCACTTTAGCGTCGATGCCTTCAACGTAGTACATCATGCTGTTTAGTTGTGCGTCACTTGCAATCTCACCGTCTTTTAATTGTAACTTACCATTGTTGTCTTTGATAGGTCCAGTAAAAGCATGGTACTTGCCATTCTTAATATCGTCTTTGATCTTAGCCGCCTTCGCTTCAACGTCTGCAGGCATATTTGCAAACGGTGCCATTCCAACGGTGCCATCAATCATACCACCAAAGTAGTCTCCTGACTTCCATGTACCATCTAATACTGCTTGTACTCTTGCAATATAGTAAGGTGACCAGTTGTCAATAGTTGCAGTTAACTGAGCCTTAGGAGCAAACCTCATTTGATCTGATGCTTGTCCAAAACCTAGTTTACCTAACTTTTGTGCAGTTTGTAATGGAGCAGGTGAATCAGTATGCTGAGCAACCATATCACAACCGTCTGCAATTAACACTTCTGCAGCCTGTCCTTCTTTGCCTGGATCATACCAAGTGTTTACCCAAACAATGTCAATATCAACATCTGGATTTACACTCTTTGCACCTAAGTAATACGTGTTAATTTCACGAATAACTTCTGGAATTGGAAATGCACCAACATAACAAATTTTATTTGTCTTTGTCATTAACCCTGCAATTACACCTTGTACGTGTCTTGCTTGATATAATCTTAATCCGTACGTTGCTAAGTTAGGTCCTTGTTTGTATCCTGTAGCATGTTCAAACTTTACGTTTGGAAATTCTTTTGCTACTTTTACCATTTGATTCATATAACCAAATGATGTTGCAAATATAATATCCATACCTTCGCTTGCCATTGCCCGCATAACTCTTGCGGCATCGGGGCCTTCTTCTACTGATTCAATGTACTTGGTAACTACTTTGTCTCCAAAATGCTTCTCAACATCTTGTCTTCCTATATCGTGTCTATAAGTCCATCCATGATCGCCAGTAGGGCCAACATAGATAAAACCAACTTTTACTTTGTCTTCAGCATACGCAGTACTGAAAAACATAACTGACAGTGCAACTGCCAACAGTTTTAATAGTTTCATCGATTATCCTTTCGAGGGTGTTAGTTCTTCTTGTAAGAACAGGCAGGATCGACTCTGCCTTTTTTAGTACTTTAAGTTAGTACTTAGTTATAAGTGTAACATAAAAATGTTAGAATATCAAGTTTTTATTAATTAGTTTTAAGAACTATATAAGTTAATAACTTCCTTCTTCCATATATGATCATATTCACAATCACGCATATTCTCAAACCAAGGGCCTCCTTCTGTATAATGTAATACTTTAGGTTCGCCGTCTGCTGGTGCAGTATAATGTCCTACTAACCAATTCCATTCTAGATTTAGTTCGCCTATGTCTTCATCATCTAACCAACTAAATCTATGTAACCATTGCCCTGCTTGATTGTTAACTGTTTCTAAGTCTAGTAGTTTGTTCTTAGGATGTTCACAATTCCATAATATAAAACTACTCCAATTTTTACGAGGATAAGGTAACTGTAGTTGTCCATCCATCTTAGTGCCCTCAGGCGGAGTATAATCGTGTTTAACAACATACACTGCTTTACTAGGATCCTTGTTTAAAAATAGATCACTAGCATCAGTTAACCAGACCATATCGCAATCACAGAATACAGCCCATCCTTTGTATTCATTTAAATGAGGAACCAAGAATCTTGTAAATGTAAATTCTGTACTAGAAAGTTTATCTGTCTCACGCCAGTATAACTTACGGTCTCTGAGTTCGTTTTGCTTTAGAGGGGTTACATTAGTAAAGCCACGATATGTTCTTCTTAGAATGCTATGCTCACATACTTGATACGCAATGTCTTCTCTGCTATCCCACCCAACGTAGATATTATTCATGTTGCATCTCCTTGAAACTGATTAACTATTTTCCAAGCATATCCTGTTCTAAATTCTTGTTTTGTAAATTGATTATTAGCCAGCCATCTAAACAAAGTTAACCTGTCAGGCTCTACATCAAACTTTGGATTATGAAAATTAATCATTAAGTCTTCTATCTTAAAACTTATTGGATAGCAACTATTATGTCGAGTAGTAATTACTGGTATGCCTAATCTAGTTGCCTCTAATGTTACGTTGCTATTGTATGCTATTACTATATTGGCTTCTGTCAAGTCTTGTTCTAACGACACTGCATCTTCAGGAACCGTCTTGTCAAAACGAAGTAAGTTGCCTAGTTTATCTACAATAGGCTCGTTTGGCTTTGGTCTTATTTTAATCTTACAATGCAGATATTCTGGCAAGTATTTTTTTAATTTTACAAGTATTTCTTTTTCCCAATTATGACACCCAAAGTACCATTTTATCGCATGTGTCGGAGGTATTACTAATATTTTATCTCCTCTACTTGCTTTATGTTTCCAAGGTTTAATTTGATGTTCATACTCTCTGGCAAACTTTTCTTCCCACCTGCCAGTTTTAGGTGTCTTAATATAATTTAATGTATGTCTGTTCTTACTAAGACGTAGCCATCCTTCTCCTCCATACCCTCTACTAAAGTAAGCATGATCTATAAAGTATCTATCTATACCTAGTCTAGCCGCTTCTTGTAATGCCATGCCGGTACCTCTAAGTATTCCAAAACATGCGATTGCATTTGTATCTTTAGGATGTGCTGAACTTTCTAAAAATCTATCAATAGATATTATTTTGATATCCCATTCGTTGGGTGTTTGTTCAGCGACTCCATCTGCAAATAAGAACATTAACTTTGATGTTCTTGCTCTTGCAGTAGTATATATAACTAAATTTTTAGACATAAGTTCTCCATGACTCATATGCAATTCCGTTAGACGTTTCTTTTTCTGTGAATTGACAATATGCTAAATGACTTAGCCATTCCAATCGTTTATCACTGTATATTGGATTTTCAATTTTACTTATGTCTACACTACTAATAGGACTAGCAAAACTAAGAGGATGACAAAATACTGGTATTCCGTTTGTTATTGCTTCTACTGCTACTAGACTTACACTAGTTACAACTGCAAAAGCATTTTGTATATCTTCTTGCACACTAGGTAGCCCTAGTTCCTTTTGTGCTACTGGTCCGCTAGTCTTTTCTGTTCTTGGTTTTGATCTAACTCTAATAGGTCTATCAGTATGCTTTGATAATTCTGCTATTGTTTGTTGTGTCCATACTCTTTCGTGTTGACTAGTACACCAATATGACATTGTGTTACTACTAGGACAAACAAGTATCTCTTCTCCTTGTTTATCCCAGTCTTTAATATCTATGTTCCATTTTTCAAATCTGTCAGTTGGTCTACTGGTTACCTTGGTAGGGTGTATCCCATTTTTACTAACTCTCCAATAGTGGTCATCCACAACTCCATACCTTCCATAGTAAGGCATATCCCAGAAGTAAAAATCTTCAAACTGATCCTGATGGTTCCTAATAAGTCTATCGTTGTCTTGTATGAACCCCCAATAATGATTACTATTATCCGACCAACCTTTCTTAAGACTGTCCATAACCCAATTACATTTACTGTTAGGATTAGATATATTATAATGTAATGTCATTAGTAGGTTGCACTCTTATGGTTTGTTTGTCTAACATCTATGTTATCTTCACTATATTCTGATTTTAAGTTCTCTACGATATCGTTTACATAACGTCCTTGGAAAGGTATCTGAAATGGCTTGTCTAAGACTTTTTGATAAGCAGTAACAATACTAATGTTTTGAGGTTTAGCACTATCTCTTTGGTGTAGTTCGTCGTATGCTTTTTCTAAATCACTTATTGGAGTCCTTGCTTTTTTCTGTTCAAAGAATCCCCAACTATTAATATCTGTCGGTGCTTCAATATACTTTCCTGTGTTTTGTGCAAGCCACATAAACTTCCATTTATATCCATTTGCTGCGGCTATGTCACGGAACAAACCTGGATGGTAACTATAAAAACAATGGTTAAACCAAGGAGCAAAAGGCAATACATTAATCATTATACCGCCTGGTTTACACAAATTATGCATGTTCTCAAATACTGTACGTTGATCAAATATGTGCTCACCTGTGCCGTTATTTGTTACATAATCAAATTCAGTTGTGTAGTCGTATTTGTCTTTTAAGATAAAGTTTAAGTCCATTGCAATAGCACGAAGTTCTGTATTAATGTCAATAGCAAGGTAGTCACTAAATCCTAAGTCTTCAAAGTATTCCCAAACATAATTAACAGGCTTACGAATTTGTTTACCACTAACTTCTTTTAGTTTTTCTGTCCAGGCCTCGTTGTATCTAAATCTTTGATTACCCCATTCGACTACTGTTGCATTTGGTTTAAAATCTTTAACTAGTTTTGCAGTTGCTAGTTGCATTATATTGTTAAAAGCCATTCTTAATTTCCTTTACTTTCCACATCTTGCCGTTACGGTTATACTCTCCGATAATGTTAATACTACGTCTATGTTCTATTGGATTTATTCTTGGAGTTACACTATGTATACTTCCCATTACATTTAGAAACATACAAAAACTATTTGCTTTGTACGGCACTTCTTTGATCGGCTTATGTAGATTGTTAGCAACCTGTCTACCAAGTGTTTTGTTTACTTCTTGAATAGTTCCAGTTTGCTCGTGTATCGTAAAGTTGCCTCCTGCACTAGTGTCGGTTATCTTTCTCATATATAACAATCCTGCATAAATTTCCACAGGGTTATCCAGATGTGGCGTACGGCTAGTTCCTGTTTCAGCAACTGGCTCGTGTATTACAAACTGACAATCAGTAACATACGATCCACTATTATCAATGTCTCTAACAGTAACATTATCTGCATTAAGTAAGTCTCTATACTGAGTATAATAAGTTTCTATGCTATTACCAAATAAACTGATACATGACTTGAAGTACTCTGGACTTGTATGATAAGCAAAAAAGTCTTGCCATATAGGAGGTAGCACTCCTTCTTTTGCTTCTTTACATTTGTATCTGTATGTTATCCCACCGTCATGTGGTATTGTGTTAGTAACAAGTGTCTCTGGAAATGTTTCTTCTAATTCTTTATATATGTGTTCTGGCAAAGCATCTTCAACACATACATGTGGATACGGGGTATTAAATACTTGCTTCACATTTTGTAGTACACTTAGATTATTCATTTATTACTCCTTAAAACATAATCATTTTTAATTTTATCAACTACAACATAGTCTAAACTTTGTAGTAATTCTACAGTTTCGTTTTCTTTATTTTCCCACCCCCATAATAGATCGCTACCGTTTTGTTCTATTATCATTAATGGTTTGTGCTTCTCTATTGTTGCTAATGCACCTTGTATTACTTTAGTTTCGTATCCTTCTACATCAATTTTAATAAGATCAACATTATCAAATTGAAAAGTATCTAATGTATAGACTGGAAATTTTTTTATGTTTTTCTCTTTTATTGTGTCTCTAATTGTTTGGTTAAATATTGCTCCACCATACATCTCTACTGTTCCGTTATTCTCTCCAAGTGCATATGGATAAACAGTAACTTTATCTTTTGGTACGTTTCGGTTAAACTGATAGTTTAAACAATTTTCTCTAGGTTCAAAACATTTCACATTATCAAAGTGTTTTACTAGGTAATGTGTATACTCGCCAAATCTACAACCAATATCAATAGCAGTTCTTTTTTTAGTTAATTCCCAATACTGTTTTACATAACGATAATGTTTATTTAATTGATTAGGGACTCTGTCAATTTTGTTGTGTGCAAATAAATGATCTTCGTAATCTAAGTAAAGGTCTTTTTTAAATATAAGAGGGAATATCTTATTCATTTTTTATACCTTTACTAGTATGTTGTTGTGTTGCATCATACTCGTGTGGGTTCTTTCGTTTCTCTTCTTTAACTTCTGCTTTTGTTACATGCCGTAAATCTTGCCACCAATCGTTATCCTTGTGTTGGAAACTACCAACTAAGTCTCTTGCTAGACTTTTTCCTACTTCTTTTCTGAATCCTTTTAAATGATCCATATATCTTCCTAGTACACTATTAATAAAAATATGTCCTCCAGAACTATCACTTCCTAGGTTATTAAACAATGTTCCGTTGCGTTTATATTCTTGTACTAATTCTCCAAATATAAAACTATCATGATACTCTGCATGTTTAAATATGTCATCACTTTCGTATATCCAACGCCATAGATCTATAAACTCTTGAAACTTTGGATGCTTTCTATTAAACATCATCCATCCACATTCAGGCCAGGTCTTACGACCTAAGTATGTTACTAGTTGGTCTTCGTTAGGCGATATGTCTTGTAAAAATTGTAGACTCATTGTAGTGTGCGTTCTGACATCAGCATCACACCAGATCATTACATCTGAGTCTGTGTGTTTTGCGAAATGCCAAAGTGCAAATGTTTTATTTGCAAATCTACTGGCATCCCAGAGAAAACTTTTCTTTGTCATATCTTTGTTATGACCGTGTGCATGTGGATTGTCTTTATGTCTCTCTTGCCATGCTTTTAAGTCTTGCAGTGTTGTTCTTTGATCTAAAATGTTTATATAGTTAGGAACTTCTGGTATATGATCTTCAGCATATATTGTTAGAGGTACCTCTTTTGGCCAACAATTAATATATCCTTGTATAAAATTTCTGCCATACTTATCGTATCCTGCTGGATGCCAAGTACTAAAAACTGATAATTTCATGTAATTCCTTAACTAAATATATACGTATATTATAAAGGTATTTATCATGCAAGTTTCACACTACCCACAAAACTTACCCATTAATGCAAACATGGTTTATCCTCAACTAATAGAAGCAATTAAGTCAACAGATACACTTGTAGAAGACAGTATGGATGCAGATGTTGCTCTGATATGGAGTGTGTTATGGTCTGGTAAAATGTCTGAGAATAAGAAAGTTTGGGATCATTATCGTAATCAAGGTAAGCCTGTAATTGTTATTGAGGTAGGTGGGTTAGTCCGAAACAAAACTTGGAAACTAGGGATCAATGGAGTCAATAGAGATGCTGACTTTGCAGTAGATACATATGAAGGTAGTGACAGACTTGTTAAGTTAGGATTAATTAAACAACCATGGAAGCATACTGGTGAGTATGTTTTAGTTTGTGGACAACATGGAGATAGTCAACAATGGAGTAACATGCCTACTATGGGAGAGTACTATAAACAAACAGTTGAAAAGATTCGTACTATTACTGATAAACCCATTATACTTCGTAACCATCCTCGTTTTAGTAGTTTTACATACGATAAAGAATGGTTTCAGTCTCAAAATTGTACTTGGAATGTTCCTAAAAAATTACAACAAACTTATGATAGTTTTGACTTAGAGACAATGCTAGAGCATACTTACTTTACTGTTAGCCACAGTAGCAATGCTGGCATTAATAGTATAATAGCCGGAGTACCAGCAGTTGTTAGTGAACATAGTTTAGCATATGATGTTGGCAGTGAAATGTTGCAACCATTAGCAAAACCAGGGAGAAATAATTGGTTAAGACGTATGAGTTATACAGAATGGTTTGCAGATGAGATTCAAGAGCAGTGGAAACGTATTAGAGGAAAACTTTAATAAACTATCTAGTTAGCATACCTATCATCGAATAATGTCTTGCATTTTGCCAAGTATCATCAAAAATTATTAACTTATTTTCTATATCCGATATGCTTTTATATGTAGGTCTTTTTGTTGCGAGTAGTGCTACAGAATGTGCTTCATTTAAGTATTTGTTAGCAGTACTAAAAAGTTTTTTAAGTTCGTTATAGTTTTGCCAGTTTTGTCGATTTGCAGTATTTGTTTCTCTAATAATCTTAAGCATCTTTTGGTTTTCAATTTCGTACAATTCTTTTAACTTTCCTATTCTTTCTAAAAGTTCAAAGACTCGTTTCTCTTTATCCATTTTTTAAACCTGTACATCTTCCATACCTGCAGTTCGAAGTCTTACTATGTGTCCACTCATCCATTGTTTACTATCTAAGCCTTTCATAATGCCTAGCCATCTATTTCTTAACAATGCTACTTCGTTAATTATCGTTTCGAAGTCTACTACTTCATCTTCGCCATCTACATATTTTTCTGCATCTCTACTACTCAATGCTCTGTTGTAGTTTTCTAGGTACTTAGTAAAGTGCTTCCTTCTTATTTTTCTAAGTTGTATGTTTAAGTAGTTAAGAACCGCTTCGACTTCTTGTAACTGTCCAAACCGTATTTCAGTTACTGCTGGCAGTTCTTTTATACTTTTTTCTACAAGTCCAGATATACCCACTTCTTTGCGAGCCTGTAGTAACTCATCTTCGAAGTGTGCTATAAAGTCAGGAATCGCTCCCATGTCATATGTAACTTTTGAATACCAGTTAGTCATTATTGATCATCATCGTCATAGTCTTCTTCTTCTTCGATTTCAACATTGTACTTTACTGCATTCTCAAGATATTTGTCAACTGCGGCAAGACCATGGAATGTTTCTTCACCTACGCCTGCATCAATGAGTATTCCTACCCACTGATCAGCCGCACTTTGCTTATCCTTGATATACTGCTTTAGTACTGTCCATGTTTCGATAAGAATTTCTTCTTCATCCATACTATGCTTCCTTTATTGATTCGTCTACAATAAGTTCGTCTACGGGTGTATTTACCTCTTCTGTGTCATCTGCATCATCCGTTTTATCTAATGCACCAGTAGAGATATCTACCATAATGGATTCCAGTTTTTCGCCTGTCCACCCTTTACGGAACTCAAGCATTTCTTCACCAGCAAGTGTAGTATATTTTAATCTATTGCCTTGTTTGGTTAACATGCCTTTTGCTTCAAATAATTCTACTAATCCACTGTAAGGATCCATTCCTGTTTCATAAGGTATCTTAACCTGTACAGCTTCAAAGGGTTTTGCATATCTAGTTTTCATAACTTTACATGCTGCTCTTATACCATTTATTGTCGTAGTCTTATTGCCGTCTGCGTCTTCTTTAAGTTTAAGTTTACGCATAGCAATAACAATGCTTGATGCGTATATAAAACCTTGTCCACCTGAAATCTTATCATCTGGGTCAAACATATCTTGTGATGCATATGTATGATTTGTACACACAATACCTACGTTATAACTACCAATCATGTTAACTGTATTACGAACAAGACTTGTTAGTGCTTTAGGCTTACGACCCATATCACCTTTCATGTCACCTGCTTCAAACTGATTAACATCAGTAGGTGTTAGTAACATACCCAAACTATCAATTACAAATAACACTTTGGGACGTTCTTCTTCTGGCATTGCTTTATAGTCTTTCATAAACAATGATATTGTTTTAGCAACATCATCAATCATGCTCATACTTAATTTAAGTAACTTACTATCATCTGTGTCGACATTAAGTGCTTTCAGCCATGCTTCATCTAATGCATTCTCTGAGTCAATTAATACTACAAATATACCTTGCTCTTGTGCATTTCTAACAATATTAGCACTTGCAAAGTAACTCTTGCCTGCACCAGATTCACCAGCAAATACTGTTACTTTTCCCATCGGTACACCTTTATGGAAATCACCACTAACAAGATAGTTAAGTGCATAACTGCCTGTACTAATCCAATCTGTCGGATCATGAAATCCTACACTAAGTCCTTCGATAGACTTTGTTACATCTTTTCTAAATTTGCTTACGTCAAATGGTCTTCCCATGTGCTTCTCCTTATATGCTTTATGTTCTTATTATATACGTCTTTGTCATTGTAGTCAATATGTTAAATTATATTTTATATTAATATTTACTAAAATCTATCTAGTGTTTTACTTTCCCAATTAATGTTAGCGTCTGACATTACTCGGTCCTCCCAATGTTTAGCAAAGTTTCTTGCTTTTTTGCTAACGAAAAAGTTAATACAGTCGAGATATTCTAAATGCTCGATTGGAGTAGGGTGATGGTCAGACCGTTTTAGAAGTTTTATCTCGTCTCTAATTGCTATAAAATTAAATCGCTTATTAATTTCTTCTATTATTTGCAATTCAATATTGTCGAGTTTGTTGTTAAAAAAATTATCAAAGGTCGGCCAATCAATGCCAGCATTGCTTTCATAGTTTTCGTGCAAAGTATCAGCAGAGCCTTTAAGTTCTGCAGCTGGGATCGGTACTAGTTTGTTATCTCTGCTGTGCCAATCATTGTTAAAGACAGTTTCATATATACTAGGTTTAATATGTTTTAAGGATGCTGAATATAGTTTAAGTATTTTACTAGACACATCTGGGTTCAACTTTTGTATTAGTCTTGACACCCAAGGGTAATCATCAATGCCCGTGTCCGTGCTTATATTAAGAGGTAACATGCTTAAGAAATGTTTCTTACAACCAATGGTATCTAATAGATTATAACTACCTTGCATGTATGTTGCCGTCTCTAAGAGATAACCAGTGATATCTACAAACTTATTAATAAAGTCTTCATCGTAATCGCTATTATAAACAGAACCAGGCGTATGCCATTTCTCATTGATATACCGGTCTTCTCTTGCTTGACTTGACCACATAATCATAACAGTATCGTCTGCGGTAATATTGTTGCGTTGATGACATTCAATTAAACTAAAATAGATAAATTTGTTGCCACCACCTATCTTACCCCAATTTTCATAATAATCATAATCTTGTGATACTATATCTGCCCAGGTAGGCCAACGATAATTTGTAAAGCTGCAACCAAATGTAAAAAGTCTTTTTTTCATATGCTTATGTTTTTATTTTATACGTCTTTGTTATTGTAGTCAATATATTAAATTATATTTTATATTAATATTTACAATATGAAAACACTGTGATATTTCATTGTAATAGTCAATGTTTGTTCGTGCTTATAATATATAAGTTAATTCTTCATACGTTTGTTTATAATCTTGTTTTCTTATCTTGTCAGTGATGCTCAAGTAGTCAACCATATTTGTAGTATCTATCGACATACTTGAACTATTCATTGATTTAATAATTGGCTCTATTATCTCTTGAAATTCATCGTCTTGAATATTCAATAGTTTGTCAGATATATACTTCTTTTGCTTGTTGTTAAACAAACAGATGTTTAGTTGTTTAGGTCTAGTTAATAGTTGGAATACTACTGGAAGTTTATGTTCTTTACAGAACTGAAATAATGTATAAGTGTCTAGTATATTAAGTGTTGTTATTGTACTAAACACATTAAAGTTTAGAACTGTCTCTGTTAATTTTTTGTATTTTTCGATTGTATCTACAACTGTTTTCCAACTAACTCCATATCTTTCATACTCAAACTTTTTTCCTGTATTGTCTATGCTAAAACTTAATTCAACTCGTTTAAAACAATTCCACAATGGTATTAAATTTGATGCAAATATTGTAGCATTGGTATTGTAATGAAGTGACATATGAATACTTTTTTGTTTGTTTATAAAGTATTGCAACATACTAGAGTGTGTTTTGTCAAGTAAAGGCTCGCCTCCTAAAAAGGTTATGTATGATAAATCACTGGTAATTTCTTCAAGATCTTTCCAAACTTTTGAACCATTGATTTCTGTCCACTCATTTTTGACTATTGGTATCGACGCAAACTGTGGATAAGATTTTTTGTTATTAGAGACTTCACTTGCCCATTTACTGCTATAACGTGGATTACAAATTCGACAACTTAGATTACATGTTTTCTTAATTTTTATATCTAAACTAATCAAGTTCTTGCTTTTAGTATCGTTATAATCTATATCAAAAATCTTATCTCTATACATATAAGCATCATTCAATCTCTTACTTATTACGTTATTTTTTTCATCATTCCAACACTTGGAACACCCTGTTGGTTTCTTGCCATCTAACAAATCTTGTCTAAGATCAGAGAAGTCTATGTCCGTAACTGACACATCTTTAACGTTTTTATAGTTATCCATTTTATAAAGACAACACGGAGATAAATTTCCCTGTTGCCTAATT
>ENA-OSJC01000755-OSJC01000755.1-marine-metagenome-genome-assembly--contig:-NODE-755-length-29848-cov-7.468174_pt1 | contig 29848 bp, 28 predicted proteins | sample MGYA00237885_ERZ534234 | MGnify/ENA primary metagenome ERZ534234 (study PRJEB26413, sample SAMN06343907) | marine metagenome | isolation source: coastal waters | place: Atlantic Ocean: West Antarctic... | reverse complement strand
AATTCAGCTTCTAAAGCACTACTTGCCTCTACAAAGTGAATAACACCTTTAACTTTTCGACCATCAGAAGGGTTTTTCCCTAAAGTCTCTGGATCATATGTGCAGTAAATAGTTTTAAAATTACCATCCATATCATTATCAAAATGAGTTGCTTTGATAACATAAGAATTTCTTAATCGAACTTCTTTATTTAAAGCTAGTCTCTTATATTTGTTATTTGGAGAAATCTCTATAAAATCTTCTCTGTCTATGTATATTTCTCTACTAAAGAAAATTTCTCTAGTACCCATCTCTTCATTTTGAGGGTGATTAGGAGCTTTAATAGATTCTACTTTATTTAAAGGGTAATTTTCAATTACTACCTTAATTGGATTAATTACAGCCATTGATCGAGGGGCTATAGAATTTAAGTCATCCCTGATAGCTGATTCTAAAATTGAAACATCTGTCAAACTGTTAACTTTTGATACTCCAATTGCTTCTGAAAATTTGATTATTGAGGCTGGAGTGTATCCCCGACGTCGTAGTCCAGAAATCGTTGGCATTCTTGGATCGTCCCATCCAGAAACATGATTATTATCTACTAAAAGTTTCAAGTTCCTTTTAGAAGTGGTTGTAAATTCAAGATTTAACCGCGAAAATTCATACTGATATGGACGATTAGGTTTGTTAAATTCAGATAAATTTTCTAATATCCAATCATATATACGTCGATTATCTTGGAACTCTAAAGTGCAAATGGAGTGAGTAACTCCTTCAATTGCATCTCCAATACAATGAGCAAAATCATACATTGGATAAATACACCAATCATCATTTGTTTGGTGATGAGTTTCAAATCGGATACGATAAAGTGTGGGGTCTCGCATACACATAAAGCTAGAGGACATATCAATTTTAGCTCTTAGTACGCATTGTCCTTCCGTGAATTCACCTGCTTTCATTTTGCTGAAAAGAGCTAAATTTTCTTTGGTATTTGTATTACGATATGGGCTATTTTTACCAGGCTGTTTAAGAGTCCCACGATACTCACGCGTTTCGACGCTATTTAAAAAACATACATAAGCTAATCCTTTAGCAATTAGCTCTTCAGCATATTGATAAAACTTATCAAAATAACTTGAGCTAAATTTAACTTCACCATCCCAATTAAAGCCTAGCCAAAGAATATCCTCCTTTATGGATTTAACATATTCAATATCTTCTTTAGTAGGATTTGTATCATCAAATCTAAGATTACAAAAGCCATCATAATATTTAGCAGTACCAAAATTAAGGCAAATTGATTTTGCGTGCCCAATATGAAGATAACCATTTGGTTCTGGTGGAAATCTAGTTTTTATGAAACTATGTTTCCCATTTTCTAGGTCATCATTAATAATATTTCTAATGAAATTTGTATATTTTTTGTCTTTACTTTGAGGATTCATCTCTATCTTTATTTATGATAAATTTCGCTATATTAATTATATCATTAAAAGGCGAAATTAATTTGTGACGCTAATAATGTGAATGAAGCTGTAAAATAGTTTTAATGAGAATAGCAATAATTAAACTTTCAGCAATTGGTGATATTATCCACACGATGATCGTACTTCAGTTTATTAAAAAAGAATATCCTAAATCTACAATAGATTGGTTTGTCGATGAATCATTTAAAGGTGTCTTAGAGCACAATCCACATATTAACACCATTCAAACTATTAGCATTAAAGAGGCCAAGAAAAAAAAATCATTTATATTCTTTTTTAAAGAAGTTATTAAATTAAGAAAGTTAAAAAAATATGACTTAGTAATCGATGTCCAAAATTTAATTAAGTCGGCTGTTGTTGCAAGAATGATACCTTCAAATCAGATTATTGGTCTTGATAAGAGCTCATGCCGTGAAAGTATCGCTTCAATATTTTATTCTCATAAATATTCAGTAGACCATTCATTAAATGTTATTAAACGTAATACATTAATTATCAATAAGGCATTAAATTTAAATATAACTAGTGCTGATGTCAACAAAAAAAAACCTTTTTTATTTTATGAGAATTCATCTATGGATGAGTATATTTCAAAAGAATTACGAAATATTCTTTTTGTGCCAGGCGCTTCTTTTGATTCTAAAATGTATCCTCCTGAAAAGTTTGCTCAAATTTCAAATGAAATTAATGGAAATTTTATTATCATATGGGGTAGTTCGTATGAAAAATTAATTGCTGAGAAAATTAAAATACTTTCTCCAAAAGTTCGGATCATCAATAAATTAACACTAAATAATCTTAAAGTGCTGATTTCTCAAGTTGATTTAGTCATAGGGGCAGATACTGGCCCAACCCACATGGCTTGGGCATTAAATGTCGCATCAATTTCTTTATTTGGCCCTACTCCTGGATATAGAAATACTTATGAGACAAAAATCAATAAAATCATAGAGTCAAAATCTGAGGTCAACCCTTTGAAAATAGATAAGACTGATTTTTCGATAAAAGATATAGAAGTTCAGGAGATTGTAAAAGCCTCGAAAGATTTATTAAATCAATAATTGTATTAAATTTTTAATTAATAATTATTTGATTTGTCTGTTCAATTGAGCTAATAATATACTTTGCTTGAGATTCAGCTTTATTAATTTTATGGCAGCTTTCTAGAAGAATAGTATTTGCTACACCAGAACTTATTGCAGCTTGCACATCACTTTCTTTATCACCAATCATCCATGAGTTTTGCATATCTATATTATGCTTGTTCTTTGCTTCTATTAACATCCCAGGGCTGGGCTTCCTGCACTCACAATTGGAGTTTGGTAAATGGGGGCAATGAAAAATATCTAGTATTGTTACAGAATTTTTGTTAAATTCAGATATCATCCAATCAGTTAAAATTTGGTAATCAGTTTGCGTGTAATATCCCCGTGAAATACCAGATTGATTTGTAATTATAAAAATTTTATAATCTAGGTTCTGAAGATGTTGGCAGACTTTAAAGATACCATTAATAAATATAAAGTCTTCTATCTTGTATAAATATTTTAAATCTTTATTAATTACTCCATCTCTGTCAAGAAAAATAGCTCTTTGTTTCATTTATGATTCCATTAAAATATGATTGTATGATTCAAAAACAACATTTTACCTAAATCTATGATTAATTATCACGGTCCAATTGATCGAATATATCAGTATTTGTTTGTTGTAGCATGTTTTTTTCTTCCTCTTACTGTTGCGGCTAATAATATTGCTATTTATTTAATTGTTTTAATATGGATTTTCAGTGGTGATTATTCGAAAAAATTTCAGAAAATTAAAAATAACAATTTAGCAATAGCCTCAATTGTTTTTTTTCTTCTTCATGTTGTAGCTTTAATTTGGACAGAGAATATTTCCTGGGGCTTAGAGATTGTAAGAAAAATGCTACCTTTTTTACTAGTATTGCCTATTCTTTTGACTATTACTAGAAGTGATAATGTTAAATTTTATATCTTTGCTTTTTTACTTGCAATCGGAATTTCAGAATTATTATCGTACTTAATTTGGTTTGGAGTTATTGAGCCTTTTGGTTACGCTTATGCTGGATCTCCAACTCCTATAATGAGCCACGTTTCTTATAATCCATTTTTAGCCTTTGCTATATATATAGTTGTTAATGAGCTTATTTCAGGAGAAAAAATTAGTCAGTATAAGAGAGCTATTTATACATTTTTTATATTAACAATGACTTTTAATATGTTTATTACTGGAGGAAGGGCAGGCCAAATTATGTTTTTTGTAGCTATTATTCTTCTGGCTTTTCAGTACTTTAAAAAATCTCAGATAAAGGCTATTTATACTTCAGTAGGCCTGATAGCATTAATTTCTATTACTTCATATAATTTTAGCCCAGTTTTTCATGAAAGAATTCAAATGGCCTCTCATGAAATTGTTAATTATGATGCTAATAGTGACTTAGATACTTCAATTGGATTACGAGTTAATTTTCTTTTGAATTCTTGGGAAATATTTAATTCATCCCCTTTAATTGGGGTGGGGACTGGTGATTTTCCAGATGAGTATAAAGTAATTAATGCAGTTAATACCCCTAATGCAACAGAGACTTCTCAGCCTCATAATATGTATATGTTGATCCTCACCCAATTAGGCTTAATTGGCTTGATAAGTTTTCTATGGATGTTTTACTTACAATTTAAGATTGCCTTGGCATCAGATAACCATTCAATACGTAATATTGGTATTGCAATTCCATTATTATTTTTAACCATTATGTGGAGTGATTCATATTTATTAGGACACTATACTTCTAACTTATTTATCTTATTTAGCTCCTTTATTTATTCAAATCGCTAAAAATGATTTTTCGTAAAATTTTAATTATTATTCAGCGGTCTAATGGAGATGTTTTTTTAAGTTCTTCTCTCATTAAGTCACTTTATGAAAATTATGATGCCCCTCAAATTGACCTCTTGGTAAATGATGATACAGTTGCTACAGCAAATCTGTTGCCACATATTAATCATATCCATACTTTTTCATATTCTCAAAAACGCAATAATCGACTTAGACAAGAAAAAAAACTTATACTATCGTTGTTTAAAAAATATGACCTAAGTATCAATTTAACCGCAAGTGATCGAAGTGTTATTTATGCAATCTTAGCTGGAAGAGTGTCTATTAGCGCAATTGAAAATGAAAATTATAAATCATGGTGGAAAAAAAAATTGCTTACTAATTATTATTATTTTGATTTATCAAAACATATATTACTAAACAACTTAGAGGCTTTAAGAATATTAAACATTAAACATGATTATCTACAACAACCAATTAGTTTTTCAATGCATGACTCTTCTGTAATTAAAAGTAAACTCAGGAGTTATAAAATTGAGAAATTTATTATTTTTCATCCTTCGGCTCAATATAATTACAAAATTTATCCAAAAAATCTAAGAAATATATTGCTTAATTTTCTTAACACTCTTGAGATCCCTATATTGGTTACAGGTGGTAATAGTAAAATTGATTCAAATATAAAAAGTGAAATACCAAAATTATCAAATATTTATAACTTTATTGGAGAAACCACCCTAAAAGATTACCTAATCTTAAGTGAGTTATCAATGGCCTACATTGGAATGGATACTTTAAATATGCATATCGCTGCTTCACAAAGTAAGCGAATTTTTGCAATATTTGGATCGACAAGTTTAGCTATGTGGTCTCCGTGGTCTAATCAATTAAAAACATCAATATCTACAAATAAACCAATCCAAACTTATGGAAAAAATACAATCTTTCAATCTTCCTTGCCTTGTGAGGTTTGTGGATTGATTGGGTGTGGTAGTAATCATGGTAAAGATGAATTTTCATATATTATTAATCCTGAGGAGATTTTTAATGAAATTAGCCACTGGTATGAAGGCAGTTAATTTTAAAAGAACTCATACCCTTCCCTTTAGGTTTGAAGTACCAAACTCTACTGAGGTCTTTCTTAAAACAAAAACTCTTTCTAGCTCAAGAATAAAATTTATTAAGCGTTATCTATATTTACAGCTTAAACGTCAAATATTGTTGGAAATTAACAATATTACTATTAATCATCAAAAAATATTGTGGATTAATATTTCTGCTCCTAGCCTAGGTGACAGCTTAATGGATTTATCCAGTCGAGTGATGCTTAAAGATAGGGAGATAGACCTTCTTACAGATAAAAAAAATGCACCAATTTATAAAAATGATTCTTATTTTTCTTCTGTATTCTCAGAATATCATATGATAAATAAAAAAAAATATGACTTAGTAATTCTAGACTCTTATAGTTCCAGGAGCGTTTATATTAAAGTTCAAATGGCAAATTCAACTCCCTTTGTCTCAATGTTTGGATACTATAATGGACCTGAAGTTAATAGAGTGCTTTTTAGTTTTCATCAAATGAATAACTTATTAGATTACAAGAAGAAAGAAAATGAAATAAATAAATTAGCTAGACCTTCAATTTTTATATCCAATGACGATAAGAAATTTATTAAAAGTTTTAAACTTCCTAGGAACTTTATTGCAATTGTAATAGGAGGTGAATGGGAATTTAGAACCTTTAATAATTGGGGATTAGTTATTGAAAAGCTAATTATGCTAGATAAAAATATTACAATAATTCTTATTGGTTCTCATAATGGACTAGAAGCAGCAAATCTTATAATAAATAAGTTTCCTGCCGACAGGATATTGAATTTTGTTGCCAAATTTACTTTCAATCAAACAGCTGAAGTAATTAATCAAGCCAAGTATACAGTTTGTTGTGATGGGGGTCTTTTGCACGCATCAAATGCTGTTGGAAAGACTACTGTATCCTTGCTTGCAAAATTAGATAGTAATATGCAATTAACGCCAGCAAATAAATCCTTTTCTCTTTTTGACGATTCAAATGTTAATAATATATCTGTTAAAGATGTAGTAAACAAATGTAGAGAAGCCACTAACTTTATAGATAAAGATCTTAAGGATTAATAATATTGGTTTTTCATAAGATTATTAGTTGTCTTATCACAATAGTTTTTAAAGGAGCATTAAGTCAAGTTGTGAGTCTATGAGCTTGGATTTACTTGCGGAGCAATATTCTTAAGTTTTTTTAATTAAGATTTTTCCTGAGGCTTTTGAATTGGAAGTGATGAGGGCTGTTTCCATGACTTTTGAGCCTCTGTTAATTTAAGATATCGATAAAACGTGCCTTCAAAATTACTAAATGCAATAACAAATCCAGGTCCGCCATCTAATATCCCAAGTTTTAAAATATAATGTTTAACAAAAGACCATAGACCATGCATAAATGCTTTGGAGATACTTCCAGATACACCTTTCTTTTCTAATTTTTGAACACCTAACGATGAGTAACGATTTGCTTTATGAAGGAGTTGTTCCATGTCTTTAAATGGAATTTGCCAAATTGCATTTTTTAAAACTCCTATTTCTTTATTACTATGGTCGATATAGCCTTCATGAACTGGATTTAGATCATAAGTCATTTTACCATTTCGAAATAATTGAGGCTGTCTAAAGTTTGGATACCATCCTGAATGTTTAATCCATCTTCCCATAAAAAAATTTCTTTTAGGGACACGGTATAAGTCATAAGTATCATTTCTAATAATAGAAAGTATTTCATCACGAACTTCTATTGTGCATCTCTCATCTGAATCTAAGCTAAAAATCCATTCTCCTGAACAATATGAAATTGCTTGATTTCTTAATTTACCAAACCCATCAAATGGTATCTGTACTAATTTTGCTCCCATGCTTTCAGCAACCTCTGATGTACCATCATTACTGTAAGAATCAGCAACGATAATTTCATCAGCCCACAATACACTATTTATACAGTCTCGTATTTTTTCAACTTCATTGTAAGTAATTATGTATGCAGAAATTTTCATTATTGAATTCAGTTTAATAAATTGAGACTTTTAAAATAATCATAATGCAATAGTCGTATAGCTATTACCTAACAAATAAATAGCATATAATTTTATCTATATTTTATCGAATAATCACCTAAGTAATGAATTTTAGTTTAATTATTACAACTTATAATTCTCCAGATTCTTTACTTCTAGTTTTAAAAAGTGTTGAAACTCAATACATTCTTCCGAATGAAATAATAATTGCCGATGATGGAAGTTTGCCTAGTACAAAACTTCTTATTGATAACTTTCTATCAGGGTCTTCTTTAATAGTTTTGCATTCTTGGCAAAAAGATAAGGGTTTTAGAGCCGCAAAATCAAGAAATAAAGCCATAGCAATGTCAACTTCCGACTATATTATATTAATTGATGGTGATACAATATTACATCCAAGTTTTAGTCAAGACCATCTCAATAATGTGGAGCCTGGGTGTTTTATTCAAGGAAAAAGAGTTTTATTGACTAAAAATAAAACAAGAAAGGTTTTAGAAACTCATGATATTGACTTTTCATTTTATTCCCAAGGCTTATTGAATAGGTTAAATTCATTTCATTCAAACGTATTTTCCAGAATTTTTTCAAAAAAAAATAATTATTTACGAGGTATTAAAACTTGTAATATGTCATTTTTTAAAAAAGACTGTCTTGATGTAAATGGATTTAATAATGATATGGAGGGATGGGGTCGAGAGGATACAGAATTTGTTGTAAGGTTGATGAATAACGGGATTAATCGTAAAGATGTTTATTTTAATTTGATTCAGTTTCATCTTTGGCATGAAAACTCACCAAGAGACTCTTTAAGTCATAATGAAATAAGACTTAAAAACACTATTATTAACAAACTTAAATGGTGTGCTAATGGAATTAATAAGTTTCTTTAAATGGCTTTCTATAAAATTTTAAAAGCTGGCCTTTTAAAGGTATTGACAAATAAAGATTCAGTTAATTTTGAATTATCAGAAGCTGAGAGTGTGTTGTTTTTACGTTATGATCGAATTGGAGATATGATAATTACAACTCCAGTATTTAGGGAGCTTAAAAAATCATTTCCAAATATAAAAATTATAGTTTTGGCAAGTAAGTCCAATAGTGATGTACTTAAAAATAATCCATTTGTTGACGAAATTTTCATTAATAATAAGAATAATATTTTTGGTGATTTATTTACACTATTTGTATTAAGAAAACGTAAGCTTGATGTGTGTATTGAGCTTGATCATTCAGTGGTTCCTCATGCCATTATTAGGCTAAGAATTATTAATCCAAAAAAAATAATTTCTGTATCAAAAGACGGAAGATATGGAGTTTCTGGTAATGAATTGAAAATGTATGATTTTTATGCACCAAAGCAGAGAAACCTTCATTTTAGGGATATTTGGTTATCAACACTTCATCCGTTTGGTATAAAGCCAATTAATAATTGCTATGATTTATTTCCATCTGATAGCCAAGACAAAGTTGCTAAAAATTTTCTAAAGAAATATTTAAATAAAATCATAATAGGTATAAATTTAGAAGGGGCTGTTAAAGGTAAAAAAATTCAAGATGATGAATTAGAAAGAATTTGTAAAGGACTAAAAAAAGACCATAATAATATTCAAATTATCATTCTATCTGATCCCAAAAAGCTAGAAAGAGTTGATCAGCTAATCAAAGAGATGGGCCTTAGTTATGTTTCTTCCAGCTATAAAACTAGTAAAATATTGGATGTTGCTGCCTTAGTTAAAAATTTAGATATTGTCATTACTCCTGATACTTCTATTTCTCATATTGCATCAGCTTTAAATAAACCTGTTATTACAGTTCATGAAAAAAATCAAAAAAGTTACCAATTATTTGCTCCAACATCGCTATTAAATAAAACTTTTTTTTCACAAAAGCACAATAATTTGCAAGGATACGATGTCCAAGAGTTAATAAACTATACAAGCCATTTAATTAATAAAATACTAAAATGAAAATAGCAGGCACTAAATACTGTGGTCATGATAGCGCTTTATGCCTATTAGATACTCATGAAAAAAGTATATTTGCAATGAGCACTGAGAGGGTAACTCGAATTAAGCATGATCAACTTGATATCACTCCTATACTTGATAAATATAAATTTTCAGGTATTGATTATGTAGCACACTCTTATAGTGATTTTGAGGATAAGGCTCAGGATGGAGAATTAAGAGAGAAAATGATTTATAACAAGAGCATTGAAAAAGCTTTAAGACTAATAATTAAACCAAATTATATTCAAGATTTAAATATAAGTAGAATTAAAAAAAATAAAGCTATTTTTATAGCTTTATTCACAAATTTTTCTGCAGTAAAGAGCTACTATTTGGCAAAATTTAAAAGAGCACTAGTAAAAGAAACTCCAGAAGGCAATAAAAAAGCTTTTATTGAGAATATTAAAATCAATTTTACTCAATTTGGGTTAAAGCCAAAAAAAATATTGTTTTATGAGCACCATTTATGTCATGCTATTCCTTCATATTACCTCTCACCTTTTAATGGAGGCAAAGCAATTGCTATGACCATCGATGGCCAGGGCGATGGTTTCTTTAGTAAAGTTTATTTCTTTGAAAATGCCGAAAACTTTAAATTAATTGGAGAATCTCCAGCTGATTTTATTGGTGGAGGAGATAGATTCTTATCTATTGGGCGTATTTACAATTTATTCACACAAGCAATGGACCTTCGGCCTAATAGTGATGAAGGTAAAGTAGAGGCATTAGCGGCTTATGGGAGTGCCGACAAAAATTTACTATCTCTTTTAAAAAATGCTACAAATATTGAAAAAAAATCTTTAAGTATTAAGTTTGATGTTCAAAAAATTCAATATTTTTATGATGTAAAGTGGCTCAAAGAACAAAGAAAAAATGTGGGTAATGAAAATTTTTGTGCAACAGTTCAAAGTTATCTTGAAGACACTATAGTTGAATACCTTAACGTTGTATATTCAAAGTATCCTATTAATAATTTATGTCTATCGGGTGGAGTGGCAGCTAATATCATTATGAGCCTTCAGATTTATGAAAGAACTAACTTTAAAAATATTTATGTACTTCCACCAATGGGTGATGAGGGGCTTGCTATTGGAAGTGCAATACTAACTGCAATTGATTTAAGACAGGATGTTAGTTGGCTAAGGGACTTTAAAATGCCTTACTTTGGAGATTCTTATTCTCATGCAGAAGTTAAATTAGTTCTTCAGGAATTCAATAATATAACTTTTGAAGATATTGAAGATAATTGGCCAGAAGAGGCTGCAAAATCAGTTTCAGAAGGAAAGATCTGCTCACTCTTTCATGGGAGAATGGAGTTTGGCCCCAGAGCTTTAGGAAATCGTTCTATTGTTGCAGATCCAGGCCGAGAAAATATTCGCCAAAGAATTAATTCAACTGTTAAAAAACGTCCAAACTATCAGCCATTTTGTCCTTCGATTCTTGAGGAGGAAAGATTGAGGCTTTTTAAGGATAGTTTTGCACATAAACATATGGCAATTGCATTTAGAATGAAAGAGGAGTTTATTTCTGACTTGCCTTGTGCAGTTCATGTTGATGGGACTGCAAGACCTCAATTTGTTGAAGAAGAAGATAATCCAAATTATTATAGATATTTAAAGGCATTAAAAGAAATTACAGGTTATGGTGTTAGCTTAAATACTTCTTTTAACCTACATGGCAGGACTATAGTCCGCACGCCTCATGATGCAGTAGTTGATTTTATTGACTGCAATATTGATGAGATGTATATTGAGGGCTTTAGAGTCAGACGTAAATAGGAGAATTAAATAGTATGAGTAGTAAAAAATTAAAATATTTACTAAAATCTAAGTCTTTTGATTTTGTAAGAAATATTAAAGACAAAAGTCATCGTGTAACTTCACTAAATTGGGAAAACATAAAAGTCCACTATAGAACTAGCTCCAGCGACATGGTATTGATTTATGAGATATTATTAAAATCAAAGTATAAAAAAGAATATTATTTTCCAGAAAATCTAAAACCTAAGGTCATTTTTGATATAGGGGGCAATATTGGAATTACCTCTATTTATTTGGCAAGTTTATTTCCTGATGCTCAAATATATACCTTTGAACCTCTAAAGGAAAATTTTGAAATTTTAAAAATAAATGTTTCACAATTTAAAAATATTCAAGCTTTTAATGTAGGACTTGGTAATGAAAATGGAAGTTTTAAAGTTTATCTAAGTGATGATGAAGAAAATTATGGTGGTGTTTCATTTTATTCTGAAGTCGAAGGAAATTTGATTGAACCTTTCTCAGAATGTGATATAAAAAATATTAATGATATGGTTAAAGAGCTTGAAATTAATTCAATAGATTTAATTAAGATTGACACAGAAGGCGCTGAATATGATATTTTAACTAGCCTTGAGGATAATTTTCTTAAAAAAACTTCCTGGATAACAGGAGAGCTGCATGGAAACAGAGATTTTGAATTATTAAACCATCTTAACGGTTTGGGTTTTTCAATAAGCTTGAATAAAGAAATTGATAATAGGTTGTTTATGTTTAATGCTGGAAAACATGAAATTATTTCTAAGCTAAGTAAAAAGGAAGTAAAAATTCTTTAATTATCTAATATATTTTAAATATGAAAGTTAGTGCCTTTACATTTATTAAAAATGGCCAAATCTTAGGCTATCCATTTATAGAGTCTATTAATTCTATTTTATCAATTGTTGATGAATTTATTATCAATATTGGCGAAAGTGAAGATGATACACTGGAATTGATTCAGGCAATTGATAGCAATAAAATTCGTATTATTAAGTCTATATGGAATCCTAATATGCAAGATCGAGGATATGTCTATGGACAGCAAAAGATGATTGCACAATTTAATTGTACTGGTGACTGGGCTTTTTATATTGAAGGAGATGAGGTATATCATGAAGGCGATTTAAAAAAAATTAAAGACTCAATGCGCTTGCATCTTAATAATCCTAATGTTGAAGCACTTATATTTGATTATTACCACTTTTATGGAAATACTAATAGCTATCTTGACTCTCCTGGCTGGTATCGCTCTGAAGCACGAATTATTAAAAATTCATTGAGAACATATGCTCCAGATGGTTTATTTTGGCTTGTTTTAGAGGAAAATAAAAAAGGTAGATATCCTAAAGCAAAACATACAGGCGCAAATTGCTATCATTATGGCTGGGTTAGAAGTGAGGCTGAAATGAATCTTAAAAGTACTAAAGTTCAAAAATATTGGGGAAAGGAGCCAGTTAAAATTGATTATTCAAATATTGATCAATCTATTATTTATGAATTTAAAGGCACCCATCCAAAGGTTATTCAAGAGTGGCTTCCTAAAGAGTCTGGAGTATTTCAAGCTAAAAAGAGTTATGTAAAAACAAACAAAGAAAAAAGACATGCAGCAATGATTAAATTTGAAAATTTATTTGGAATTGATTTAAGCAATAAGCATTATAAGCTTGTATGAAAAAAATTCTTATAGAACTTCCAACATGGCTTGGTGATGCAGTGATGACATCACCTGCGATTGAGAATCTTATTAAATATTTTATCAGCGCTCAAATTACAATAGTTGGTTCATTTGTCGCTGTTGAAGCTTTTAAAAACCACCCTTTGGTTTTTAGAACCCATGTTTTACAAAAAAATTATAGGGCTTTATATAAAACTGCAAATTTTTTAGGTAGTTTTGATTATTTTTTCTCTTTTAGGGGCTCTTTTCGTTCAAAGGTATTTAGTTTATTTCTTTCAAGTAAAAATAAGTTTCAATACAATCAAAAGAATGATTTATTAGGTCATCAGGTAGAAAGATATAATAATTTTATAAATAATTGTATTAAAAAAGACTATTTACCGGGGGCTCTAGTTTTATATCCGGATGAAACTTTATCAAGTAATAGTTTAAATCCATTAGTTGGAATAAGCCCAGGCTCAAGTTATGGGAGTGCAAAGCGTTGGTATCCAAAAGAATTTGCTAAAGTTGCAGCTAGTTTATCTAAAACACATCATATTGTAATACTTGGGAGTATTGCCGAGCAAGAAATAGCCTCAGATATTGAAAAAAAACTTATTGAAATAGGTGTTAGTAATTTTACTAATCTTGTTGGAAAAACTTCAGTAACAGAATTAATCAAACAAATTTCAACATTAGACTTATTTATTACTGGTGATAGCGGCCCAATGCATGTTGCTGCTAGTTTTCAAGTTCCAACAGTTTCAATATTTGGCCCTACTAAGAGTATTGAGACGGCTCAATGGCTATCAAAAAAAAGTATTATTATTAAAAAAAATCTAGATTGTCAGCCCTGTATGAAAAGAGTATGCCCCTTAGGGCATCATGACTGTATGAAGCTAATCAAGGCAAATGAAGTTATAAGTGCTTGTAGTGATTTAATCTTTAGCAGTAAAGGCAAGTTCAACTAGGTGACAAATAGTATGTCCTAAGAAAATATGCATTTCCTGAATACGCGGCGTATCAGATTCAGGAACTATTAAATTAACATCACATACTTTATTAAATTCTCCACCATCCCTTCCACTGAAACCAATTGTCTTACAATTTTTTTGCTTTGCCTCTATCAGTCCATTAACAACATTTTTACTTGTGCCCCCAGTACTTATACCAATGGCAACATCTTCAGGGTTTGCTAGGGCTTCTACTTGCCGAGAGAATATTCTTTCATAGCCATAATCATTTCCAATAGCCGTCAGTATAGAAGTATCAGTAGTAAGCGCAATTGCTGATAAGCCTTTGCGTTCCGTTTTATACCTGCTAACTAATTCTGCAGCAATATGTTGAGCATCTGCAGCACTTCCACCATTGCCGAAAAATAATATTTTTCCACCATTTTTTAAACAATTAATGCAGATATTTACTGCTTTTTCAACATCCTGACCCATGGATTTCATTGCAGCTTGGCTTGTCTTTATGTTTTGAATAAATTCATTTTCAATTATTTTTTGCATATTTACTTAACCTTTTTAATTTTTTCAATTATTTTTGAGGTACTTCTACCCTTAACAAATTCGATGAACTTTAATTCATCTACAATATCCTCTCCAACCACTTCTTTTCCTTCATAGTCGCCACCCTTCACCAGGGTATGAGGTTTAATCATGCTAATTAAATTGTAAGGCGTTTTTTCATCAAAAATTACTACATAGTCAACGACTTCCATCGCGGCTAAGATATAAGCTCTATCTGTTTGATTGTTAACAGGTCTCCCACTTCCTTTTAAAAGTTGTACTGACTTGTCAGAATTAAGTCCAATTATCAAAACATCACCTAAGTTTTTGGCAGCCTCTAAGTATCTTATGTGTCCAATATGAAGTAAGTCAAAGCAACCATTAGTAAATATGATTTTTTTGCCTCTTTCCTTTAAATCTTTAGTTAGAAGGCAAATCTCTTCTAGATTTTTTATATGCTCTTCGCTTGATGATTTGTGAAGACTGGATTCATATTCAATAATTTCATTAAGAGTTGCAGTTGAACTTCCTATTTTGCCTATTACTACTCCTGCAGCAAGATTAGAGAATTGAACAGCACTATCAATATCAAGATTGCAAGATATGGCAAACCCTAATGATGCTAAGACTGTATCACCAGCTCCAGTGACATCATAAACTTCTTGTGTTGAAGTTGGATGAATGCGTAATTCATTATCATAAATAGCAATCCCTTCATCACTAAGAGTTACGATTGACACATCTAAATCAAAATCTTTTTTAAGTCTAATAATTGACTCTTTTAAGCTGGAATCAATATTGGTAGCTTCCATTGCTTCTTTTCTATTTGGAGTGAGAAGAAAAGCACCTTTATATTTTGAAAAATCTGAGCCTTTGGGATCAATTAGTACTTTTTTATTATGTTTTTTAGCTATTTTTATTATAGATTGAGTTAATTCTTCTGTTAAGACTCCTTTGCCATAATCTGATAACAAAATCAATTCATAATTTTTAATAATCTTATTAAAGCTTTCCAGAATAAAGTTTTGAGAGTTGGTATTTATTTCATCAGTGCTCTCCCTGTCAAATCGAGAAACTTGCTGATTTGAGGCAATAATCCTGCTTTTTTTTGAAGTAACCCTTCCGCTTTGTGTAAAAACATATTTAGTAGGCACTTCAATATCATCTAATAATGCTTTAAGTTCCTTAGAGGTTAAGCAGTCTCCCACTACACTAATGACATCTACTTTAGCGCCAAGTGCCTTAAGATTATTAATTACATTTCCTGCACCACCTAAAATAGTACTTTCTTTCTGAATGTTTACTACTTGAACTGGAGCTTCAGGCGAAATTCTTTCACATTCTCCCCAAAGGTAATGATCAATCATAAGATCACCAATGACTAAAATCGATGGAGTTTTATTTTTTAGATTAATCATATGAATGACTTATTATGTAATGTTTTAATTTCACTAATATAAGAGTTAATTCCCTTTTCTAGAGAGAATTTTGGCATAAAGTTTAAGTTTTCTTTTGTTGTTTTAATATCTGCTTGAGTATGATTTTGGTAATCTTTGTGAGGGTTTGGAAAGTATTCTGTACCCAAATTTACACCTAGTTCTTTTTGCAGGATATCAGCAATATCTTGAAAGCTTCTTGGGATACCAGTACCAACATTGTAGATACCACTATTTTGAGTTTGACATGCTTTAATATTGGCCTGTATCACATCATCAATATATATAAAGTCTCTAAGAATAGTATTTGAGTTTTCAAATAATTTTGGAGATCTTCCACTAAGAATCTGATGACCAAGTTGAATAACCATTGATGCTGTTTTATTTTTGTAAAATTCCTTCGGCCCGAATACATTAAAATATCTGAGTCCTACTAAAGCTACTTCAGGAAATTTCTGTATGTGATTATTAGCAATTTGATCCATAACATATTTACTATATCCATAAGGATTTTCAGGGGCTTCATTACCAACAGATTGAGGTGATTTAACACTTCCATATGTTGCTGCAGAGCTGGCATAAATTAGTGGTGCGTTATTAGTTTTAGCAATATCAATTAAATCATAAAAAGAGTTAACATTAGTTTTTAATATAATTTCTTGATCATAGATTCTCGTATCAGAAATAGCAGCTTGGTGAAAAATGAAGTCAAAACCATAATCATGAAGTTTATTTAAATCATTTTTGGATGTAATATCACCACATATTACGTCACCATTAAAGCCAATTAAATTTTTATAATGACCAAAGCTTTTAAGATTCCCATTCGATAGAAGCTTTTCATTTCGAAAACAATCAAATATAACAATTTTTGATTTAGGGTAATTATTTTGAAAGTAGAATGCAAGATTACTTCCAATAAATCCAGCACCCCCAGTTATTAGTATTGTTTTAGTATTAAAATCTATATCGGTGCTTTTCATTTATTTATCAATAAATATTTTTTTTGATTAGAAGAATATTATATATGTAATTTTTTCTTTAAAATGTAATGGTAGAAATCAAACAGTTAATTTTTTTTCGGTTAAATACTATTAATTAAATTTTTAATTTTCAATTTTGAAACTATAATATTCTTTTTTATTAGTGTTATTTGCGTTATCTTCTTTTGTTTAACTATTTATACAAAGAATTATTTATTTATGAGTGAACTTCCTAAAGATTTTTCAGATAAACAAGTTTGTGTTCTAGGTTTAGGCTATGTAGGCTTAACCCTTGGAGTAGCGATGGCGCGAGCTGGATTTAGTGTGCATGGACTTGAGGTTCAGGAAGATGTTCTTAAAACGCTTGAAAAAGGCAGTTCACACTTCTGGGAAAAAAACTTAGACAGTAATTTAAAGCAAGTAATTAGTAAGGGAAATTTTACATTTTCAAAATCTTTAAATGATTCAATTTCTGCTTCAGTATATATTGTTACTGTTGGTACGCCTCTTGATTTAGAGCGGAATGCCCGTCTTGACATGATTGAAAATGCAGCACATCAGATTGCAGATCATATGCAGAATGGTTCACTTATAATTTTGAGATCTACTGTCCGTATTGGAACTTCACGTAATATTATTACACCTATTCTAGAGGCTACTGGAAAGCATTTTGAGATAGCAGTTTGCCCAGAGAGGACTTTGGAAGGCCAGGCATTAGAAGAATTAAATACTCTTCCACAAATAATTGGTGCAGAAAATCAAGATACACTTTTTCGTGCGGGCAAAATTTTTAACTTCTTAACTCCAACCATTCTTCGTGTTAGTTCATTGGAAACAGCTGAGGTAGTTAAGTTAGTTGATAATACATATAGAGATGTAATGTTTGGTTTTGCTAATGAAGTTGCAAGGATTTGTGACGCTGTTGGTATCAGTTCCAATGAAGTTATTAAATCTGGGAAACTTGGCTATGAAAGAACAAATGTTTCATCACCAGGCCCAGTTGGAGGCCCTTGCTTAGAAAAAGATCCCCATATTCTTGAGGAAAGTGCTAGATTATATGGTATTGATATTGATATTGCTCCTGCTGCTAGGCGCGTTAATGAAAGACAGCCAAATGAGGTAGTTGATTTTATTAAAACCACTTCACAAAATATTGATAACTTTCCTCAAAATCCAGTTATCTCTTTGCTTGGCCTTGCTTTTAAGGGAAGGCCAGAGACTAATGATTTACGTGGAACAGTTGCTAAATCAATATTAGATTTGATAAGAAAAGTATTTCCTGATTCTACTTTACAAGGATTTGATGCTGTTGTAAGTAATGAAGATATTAAAGAATTTGGACTACTACCCTTAGAAAATTTAAGTGATTCTTTTCATAATGCTAATATAGTAATTATTCTTAATAACCATTCTATTTTTAGTGGAATGTCTTTGTTTGAGCAATCTAAACATATGGCTAAAGATGGCTTTATTTATGATTTATGGAGTTTATTTGATTTTAAAGATCTTCAGTCATTAAATGGAAAATCATACTATGCTTTAGGAAGTCAATATATTCAAAAATAATTTAATAGATAGGGCTATAAAAATATGCATTATATAATCTCTGGAGGTAGTGGATTTATTGGTTCAGCGCTTGTAAAACGACTGGTGTCTGAAGGTAATAAAGTTACTGTGCTTGATAATGACTCACGTGGCAATTCATCTCGGTTAGATTCTGTTCTTAATAAAATAACATTAGTACATTGTGATATTCGAAATGCTGATGAAGTTATAAAGGCTTCAGTTGGTGCAGATTCTTTTATTCATTTAGCGGCAGTCAATGGAACTGAAAATTTTTATAAAAACCCTGAAAGAGTTTTAGATGTTGGAATTAGAGGGATGCTTTCTGCAATTGATGCTTGTAGGGCAAATAAGATTGATGAATTAATATTTGCCTCTTCTTCAGAGGCATATCAAACGCCCAAAGTAGTTCCGACCCCAGAAGAAGTTGAGCTAGTTGTTCCAGATGTTATGAATCCAAGATATTCCTATGGAGGTAGTAAAATTATTTCAGAGTTAATTGCTATTAACTATGGAAGAGCTGACTTTAAGAGGGTGATGATTTTTCGGCCTCATAATGTTTATGGTCCAGATATGGGTTGGGAGCATGTATTGCCTCAATTTATTTTAAGAGCTGTCAGAAAGATAAAAGAATGCCCTTCTGGTAAAGTACCATTTAATATTTTAGGTGATGGTAAACAAACTAGAGCATTTATTCATATAGATGATTTCATTGATGGCATTATGTTGATATTAAAAAAAGGAAAGCACCTTCAAATTTACAATATTGGCAATATGGAAGAAGTCAAAATTAAAGACATTGCACATAAAGTAATAAATTATTTTGATAGGGAGCCTAATATCATAAACGGAGAGACAGTCCATGGAGAAACTTCTAGAAGATGTCCTGATATTAAAAAAATGCAAGATCTGGGTTTTTGTCCAAAGATATCTTTTGATGAAGGGCTGCCATCAATTGCAAATTGGTATGCTGAAAATTCAATTCAGCATCCTCAAGAAACTAACCCATTGTTAGTTAATAAATAAATTACATTAAATAATGCATTAGGAAATGTTAATTAATAAAACTAAAACTTATTATAAATATAATTTTTCAATAGCTTAGAGCTTAAATAACTTCAATAGATGAAAATTATTCCAGTAATACTCTCAGGTGGATCGGGTACCAGATTATGGCCACTCTCACGTAAGTACTACCCGAAGCAATATTTACCTCTAATTGGTAAAAATTCAATGGTCCAGGAGACAATTCTTCGTTTGAAAGGGTTAAGTCATCTTGAAAGTCCAATAATTGTTTGTAATATTGATCATCGTTTTCTGCTAGCAGAGCAACTTAAACAAATAAATGTTCACAATCCAATAATTTTGCTTGAGCCAACTGGTAGAAATTCTGCGCCAGCAATTGCAGCTGCGGCGATAAAAGCAATGCAAGATAAAAATAATAAAGATGCAGTTTTACTAGTTTTGTCTACAGATCATGTGATTAAAGATAAGTCTAGTTTTCATGATGCAATTAATTCTGGGGCTAAACAAGCACAACTAAATAAGTTGGTAACTTTTGGAATTGTCCCAACAAACCCTAATACTGGATATGGGTATATTAAGTTTGATCGAAACATTAATAATGATGCATATAGAGTTAATGAGTTTGTTGAAAAACCTAGCTTGAAAATGGCTCAAAAATATATTAATGAAGGAAATTACTTATGGAATAGTGGGATATTTATGTTTAAGGCTGAGACCTTAGTAAGTGAGATGGTTATTCATTCAAAAACTGTTTTAGATTTTGTAGATAAATCTGTTAAAAATTCAAGGAAAGATTTTGATTTTATTAGACTAGAAGAGAGTTCATTTGAGTCATGCCCTAGTGATTCTATCGATTATGCTGTGATGGAAAAAAGCAATAATATTGTCGCTATTCCTTTGAGTTTTGGTTGGGATGATGTTGGAACTTGGTCCTCTTTATATGATGTTAGTAAAAAAGACTCTAATGGCAATGTTTTAGATGGAGATATAATTACTAAAAATACATCCAATTGCTATATTAAATCAGATGGGCACCTTATAGCAACCATTGGAGTTAAGGATTTAATAGTAGTTAATACTCCAAATGCAACATTAATTTCATCAAAAGATGATTCTGGAAACGTTAAGAAAATTGTTGAGTTGCTAAATCAGAAAAATAGACATGAACAGAATTTTCATTCTAAGGTTCATCGCCCTTGGGGTTGGTATGATTCTATTGAAGAAGGCGATCATTTTCAAGTAAAAAGATTGCATGTTAATCCTGGTGCTAAACTATCTTTACAGATGCATCATCACAGGTCTGAGCATTGGGTGGTGGTTAAGGGTATTGCTACAGCAACAAATGGTAAAAGAAAGTTGACTTTAAAAGAAGGAGAGTCGACTTTTATACCTGCAAAAGTTAAGCATACTTTAGAGAATCTAGAAAGTACTATGCTAGAATTAATAGAAGTTCAAAGTGGAACTTATTTAGGTGAGGATGATATAGTTCGTTTTGAAGATAATTATGGAAGGTTATAGGTAAATTTGACCTAATTTTAGAATTAAATGATTTAGTATGATTATAAATTTTTAGTATTTTTATTCTAAAAATTTATGGATTATATTTTTGTTATCTTAAAGGAAAAATATGAAGAAAAATAAAGTGGCATTAATAACAGGAGTGACTGGACAAGATGGGGCATATTTATCTGAGTTTTTATTAAACAAGGGTTATGAGGTGCATGGAATAAAGCGTCGATCGTCATCTTTTAATACTGATCGTATTGATCATCTTTACCAAGGCCCCCATCAATCTGATAGGCATTTTATTCTTCATTATGGAGACTTATCTGATTCTATGAGTATGATTAAAATTATTCAAAGTGTTAAGCCTGATGAAATATATAATTTAGGCGCTCAATCTCATGTGGCTGTCTCTTTTGAAACCCCTGAATATACTGCAGATACAGTTGGATTAGGAGCACTTAGGATTCTTGAGGCAATTCGTATTTCAGGTTTAGAAAAGAAAACTAGATATTATCAAGCCTCAACTTCAGAGCTTTATGGCGATGTTCAGGAAGTGCCTCAAAAAGAAACTACCCCTTTCTATCCTCGATCACCCTATGCAGCGGCAAAGCTTTATGCTTACTGGATTACTGTAAATTATCGTGAAGCATATGGTATTTATGCTTGTAATGGCATTTTGTTCAATCACGAGTCTCCAATCCGGGGTGAAACCTTTGTAACGAGAAAAATTACAAGAGGATTAGCCAGAATTTCTTTAAACCTTCAAGACTCTATTCACCTTGGAAACTTGAATGCAAAAAGAGATTGGGGGCATGCAAAAGATTATGTTGAGGTTCAATGGTTAATGCTACAGCAAAATGAGCCAGATGACTTTTGTATCGCAACTGGCATCCAATTCTCTGTTCGAGAGTTTATTGAGTTTGCATGGGGCTATTTAGGAAAGAAAATCCGATGGGAGGGGAAAGGTGTTAACGAAAAAGGTTATGATGAGGAAAGTGGTAAATTAATTATAGAAGTTGACCCTAGATATTTCAGAGCAACAGAGGTGGAAAATTTACTAGGCGACCCTTCAAAAGCGCAAAAAAAATTAGGATGGAAGCCAAAAATTAGTTTCGAAGATATGGTTTATGAGATGATGAGTAATGATTTAAATATTGCAAAACGCGACTCGTTAGTAAAAGAACATGGATTTAAAGCCCCTGATTACAATGAATAATAATTAAATTTATGATTTTTAATGACAAAATTTTTGTTGCGGGCCATAAAGGCCTTGTTGGTTCAGCTATTATTAGGTGCTTAAAAAAACAGGGGTTTTTAAACATAATTACTCGTACACACCATGAGTTAGATTTAATTAACCAGTCAGAAGTCCAAAAGTTTTTTAATAACGAAAAACCTGACTATGTTATTTTAGCAGCTGCAAAGGTTGGAGGCATCTATGCCAATAATAAGTTTCCTGCTGAATTTATTTATGAAAATATTATGATTGAAGCAAATGTTATACATGCTTCTTTTCAAAACAATGTAAAAAGATTGCTTTTTTTGGGTAGTACATGTATTTATCCTAAGGAATCAAAACAGCCAATGTCTGAATATGAACTTTTAAAAGGAGAGTTAGAGGCAACAAATGAACCTTATGCTATTGCTAAAATTGCAGGTATTAAAATTTGTGAGTCATATAATAGGCAGTATGATACTGATTTTAGGTCTGTTATGCCTACAAATCTTTATGGGATTAATGATAATTTTCATGAATTAAATTCACATGTAATCCCAGCTTTAATAAGGCGTTTTCATGAAGCTAAGATTAACTCTGATTCAGATGTGATTGTTTGGGGATCTGGAAATGCTATGCGTGAATTTTTGTATATAGATGATATGGCGGAAGCATCAATTTTTGTGCTTGGTCTTGAAAAGAGTGTTTACCAAAAAAATACAAAATCAATGCTTTCTCAAATTAATATAGGTACTGGAGTTGATATAACCATTCGTGAAATGGCAGAAACTATGAAACGAGTTGTTGGCTTCAAAGGTGAGCTAAAGTTTGATACTTCTAAGCCTGATGGGACACCTAGAAAGCTCGTTGATACTTCTAGAATAAATAACATGGGCTGGAAGTATGAAATTGATCTTGAAGAGGGCTTAAATAAGACTTATAAATGGTATTTAGAAAATATAAACTCTTAAAGATATGAAAATTCTTATAACTGGTGGTGCTGGTTTTATTGGATCTGCATTAATCCGATATTTGATTAATAATACGAAGCATAATGTATTAAATATAGATAAATTAACTTATGCTGGTAATTTGGATTCATTATTAACTGTCTCCACTAACAAAAGATATAGTTTTATTAAAGCTGATATTTGTAATCTAGGTCAACTTGACAAGATTCTTGAAGAGTTTAAGCCTAATATCATTATGCACTTAGCTGCAGAGTCTCATGTTGATAGGTCAATTGATGGGCCAGCAGATTTTATACAAACCAACATAGTTGGGACATACAATGTGTTAAAGGCATCTCACGATTATTGGCTTTCTCGGGACTCAGGTTTTCAAGAAAACTTTCGTTTTCATCATATTTCTACTGATGAGGTATATGGAAGTCTTGGAAGTGAAGGGCTGTTTTCAGAGGAAAGTGTTTATGATCCAAGCTCACCTTATTCTGCCTCCAAAGCATCTTCTGATCATTTAGTGAGAGCTTGGTATAGAACTTATGGATTGCCAGTTATTATCACCAATTGCTCAAATAATTATGGTCCATTTCAATATCCAGAAAAACTTATTCCTCTTTCTATTTTGAACGCATTAGAAGGCAAGCCAATTAAGATTTATGGAAATGGAAAGCAAGTTAGAGATTGGCTTTATGTTGATGACCATGTGCACGCGTTATACGAAGCAGTATTAAAAGGCGTAATTGGACAGACGTATAATGTAGGTGGTCATAATGAAAAGACTAACCTTGAGGTTATTTACTCTTTATGTTCAGTTCTAGATCAATTAAAACCAAGCTTAATTAAAGGCGTTACAAATTATTCAGATTTAATTGAATTTGTTCCTGATAGACCAGGCCATGATCAGCGTTATGCAATAGATGCAAGTAAAATTTTAGATGAACTAAACTGGAAGCCAGTTGAAACTTTTGAGTCAGGCCTCTATAAGACGGTAAAATGGTATTTAAACAACAATAATTGGTGCGATAGTATTTCAAAAAATAATTTTGAACGAAGGCGCATTGGTGTTCTAGATAAATCATGAAAGGTATAATATTAGCAGGTGGTTCAGGTAGTAGGCTATATCCAGTTACGAAGGTAATTTCGAAGCAACTATTGCCTGTTTATGATAAGCCAATGATTTATTATCCACTTACTACCTTAATGCTTGCTGGCATTAGAGAGATTTTGATTATTTCAACTCCTCAAGATACACCTAGATTTGAAGAATTACTAGGAGATGGGAGTCAATTTGGTATTAGTTTAACTTATAAGATTCAACATTCACCTGATGGCCTAGCACAATCTTTCTTGATAGGTGAGAACTTTATTAATGGTGATTCATGTGCATTAATATTAGGCGATAATTTATTTTTTGGACATGACTTTTCAAGTTTATTGAAAAATTCGTCAGCTAAGAAAGCTGGAGCAACTGTTTTTGCATATCCTGTCAAAGATCCTGAGCGCTATGGTGTGGTTAATTTTGATGATAATGGTAAGGCACTTTCAATAGAAGAAAAGCCAGAACATCCTAAGTCAAATTATGCAGTAACTGGTCTTTATTTTTATGACAGTGAGGTTGTAAATATTGCAAAAACTGTTCAAAAATCTAAACGTGGTGAGTTAGAGATAACTGCAATTAATCAACATTATTTAGATAAAGGTGTGTTGGACGTTGAAATAATGGGAAGAGGTATTGCTTGGCTTGATACAGGCACTCACGATTCACTCCTTGATGCATCACAATTTGTTCGAACAATTGAAAAGAGACAAGGCCTTAAAATTGCAAGCCCAGAAGAAGTCGCATGGCGCAATAAATGGATAAATGATGCAGAATTAAAACTACTTATTAAATCTATTGAAAATAGCTCTTATGGAGACTATCTTCTTAATTTAATTGAACAAAAAATATACTAATGGAAATTAAAAAAATATTTATTCCTGGAGTGTTGATTATAAAGCCAAAGGTGTTTATTGATAATCGGGGTTTTTTTCTAGAAAGTTGGAATCAAAAAAATCTTTTTAATACTTCTGGTATTAATGATAGTTTTGTTCAAGATAATCACTCAAGATCCACTCTAAAAGGGGTTTTGAGAGGACTTCACTACCAGTTAAATTTTCCACAAGGAAAATTAGTAAGAGCTGTTTCTGGAAGCATATTGGATGTAGTAGTAGATTTAAGGAAGTCATCACCAACTTTTGGGAAGTATTTCTCTATTGAGTTAAATGATGAAAATAACTTCCAACTTTGGGTTCCAGTCGGTCTTGCCCATGGTTTTTTGACCTTAAGCAATAATACTGATGTAATATATAAAACTACAGAATACTATTTTCCAAATGATGAGTCTTGTATTAAATGGGATGATGTAAATCTAGGTATTGATTGGAAACTTAAAGGAGATAAGCCAAAATTGTCGAATAAAGATGAAAAAGGAATAGCATTTAAGGCTGCTAACTACTTCTTATGAAGATTGATTTATCAATTAGTGATATTGATGCCTTGATTTTTGATTTTGATGGAGTATTGACAAATAACCTAGTTTTTTTAGATGATAAAGGCAATGAGTTAGTTTGTTGCAGTAGATCTGATGGACTTGCTTTTGATGTATTACGTAAACTTGAGAAGCCTTCATATATTATATCTACAGAAAAAAATCTAGTTGTCTCTTCAAGGGCAAAAAAATTAAAAATTGAGGCAATTCAAGGCGTTTCAAATAAAGTAGAAGCTCTTCTGGAATTGATTAAAGCCCATGATTATGATTTGAAGCGAATTTTATTTGTTGGTAATGATCTCAATGATTATAGTGCAATGAAATTGTGTGGCCATACAGCTTGCCCATCAGACAGTCATTGGGAGATCAAAAAACTGTCTAATGTAGTCCTAGATGCGCAAGGTGGAAAGGGCGTTGTAAGAGAGTTATTAGAAAAAACTTTAAATATTAATTTCAAGCAGTATTTTACTTAAACAAATATCTTTCATTAATTTTAAAGATTAGAAAGGGTTATTATTATGTTTTATAAATTTTTCTGGGTTGTAAGGGCATTTTTTTATAAATTATTTTTTAAAAAAATTGGATTTCTATCATATATTGGTAAACCAGTTTTTTTGCATGGTATATCAAGAGTGGTGCTTGGAAGAAAAGTAAGAATTTTCCCAGGATCGAGAATTGAAACTCATGGTGTAGGAAAAATTACAATTAATGAAAATGTTGGAATAGGTCAGAATTTTCATATCATTGCAGGAGGAGATTTAGTCATTGGTAAAGGAACTATAATCTCTGCTGAAGTTTTTATAAATGATATGGATAATGCTTATGAAGAGATTGGTAAAAATGTTCTTGAGCAGGAGTTTATTCTAAGAAAAACTAGTATTGGTGAAAATTGCTTTATAGGTATTGGAGCTAAAATTATGGCAGGAACGACTCTTGGTAATCAGTGTATTGTTGGAGCAAATTCAGTTGTGAAGGGAAATTATCCAGATTACTGTGTGGTTGTAGGTGCTCCTGCAAAAATTGTAAAAAAGTATAATTTAGAAAGTTGTATTTGGCAAAAAACAAATGAATTTGGGAAATTTATTGATTAATTTTTTTTCTTAATGCACTTAATTATTATCGATTTATGAATCTTAACGGAAAAAATGTTTTACTATTAGCACCAAATTTTTTTGAATATAAGCAGAATATTCATAGTGAATTGGTTGCGCTTGGTGCAAATGTTGTTAGTTTTAATGAAAGAATCTCAGATAAGCCAATAATAAAAGCAATAATTCGCATGAGACTTCATTTTTTAATTTCTCCTCTCATTAATAATTACTATAAAAAAATAATAAATGAAGTTGAAAATATCAACCTCGATTTTATTTTTATTATCAATCCTGAGGTAATTAATAAAACCATTTTTGATTGTTTATGTAACAACAATTCAGGGGTTAGAACTATATTGTACTTATGGGATTCTATTAATAACAAGCCTCATTTTGAAAAACTATTTTGCTTATTTGATGAAATGTGGAGCTTTGATAAGAGCGACTGTAAAAAAAATGAAAATTTAAAATTCCTACCTCTATTCTTCGACACATCTTATATTCAGGCTGCTAAGTCTAATACTGAATTAGAGTATGATTTTTGTTTTATTGGAACAGTTCATTCAGACAGGTTTGCAATAGTTAATTCTATAAGATCACAAGCAAAAGATTTAGGATTAAAAGTTTATGTCTTTATGTATTTACCAAGTAAGCTGATGTTCTTCTATAAAAAATTCTTTGATAAAGGTTTTTTGGGTATTAGATACTCTGACTTGGCTTACACGCCATTATCTGAAAATGAGATTATTAATATTTTGGCAAAGTCTAAAATTGTGATTGATATTAATCACAATCTTCAAAATGGCTTAACGTCAAGAACCTTTGAAACTCTTGCAGCAAATAAAAAATTATTAACTACAAATAGTAGTATTACTGATTATGATTTTTATGATAAAAATAATATTGATATCATAGACAGGAATAACCCTAAATTGAGTGTTGATTTTTTAAGTAGTGAGTATAATTACAACATGTCTAAATTAATAAGCAACTACTCAATTAAAAATTGGGTAATAGAGATTTTTCGTATTAACAATTAAGTTTTTTTTATAATTATTTATGATAAATATTTTTCAGCCAACACTTGGGCAAGATGAACTAGATGAATTATCTAAGGTTTTTGAGAGTAATTGGATTGGTAAGGGAGAGTATGTAGATAGATTTGAAAAATTATTTGCTATAAATCTTAAAGCTAATAGTGAAAACTTCATTTCCACGACTAGCTGTACGGAAGGAATTTTTTTGGCAGCTGACGTTTTTAATTTTAATCCTGAAGATGAAATAATAGTCCCATCTATTAGTTTCCCTTCAGTTGCTAGCGCAGTTCTTTCAAAAGGAGCAAAAATTGTTTTGTGTGATGTAGATAAGTCTACATTAAATGTTTCTAGCGAGTATATAGCTAAAGTGATTACGGAAAAAACAAAGGCAGTCTTTGTTACTCATTATGGTGGAATTCCCTGTGATATGGATCCAATAATTAAACTGTGCCATAAAAATAATATTAAAGTTATAGAAGACAGCGCTTGTTCTGTTCAAAGCTTTTATAAAGGTAAGGCGTGTGGAACAATTGGAGATATGGGTATATGGTCTTTTGATGCAATGAAAACTATTTGTACTGGAGATGGTGGAATGATTTATTTAAAATCGCTTGATAATGTAAATATTGCAAAAGAACTTTTATATCTTGGCCTTCCAGTTAAAACTAAAAGTGGGATGGATAGCTCTACTCGTGAATCTAATTGGTGGGAGTTTGAAATAAATAGACCTGGTAGAAGAGCGATTATGAATAATATTGCTGGTGCTATTGGATGTGTTCAGATGAAAAAGTTGCCTGGTTTCATTAAAAGAAGAAAACAAATATTTAATAAATATTACAGCGCATTCAAAAACATTGATTGGATAGATTTGCCCGAAGAGCCAAGTTTTAATTATGAGTCCTCTTATTATTTTTTTTGGATACAGACAAAATATAGAGACCAACTTGCTAAACATTTATTAAAGAATGATATCTACACTACCTTTAGATATTGGCCTTTGCATAAAATAAAGCTTTTTAATAAAAAAAAGATTGTCTGTGATCATTCTGAATATGCAAGTAATTACACTTTAAATATTCCATTGCATCAATCTCTTAACGATGAAGATGTAGATAAAGTTATAAATACAATAAAATCTTTTAAGGAGAAGAAATGAAAGCCGTAATTTTAGCAGGTGGACTTGGAACTCGAATTAGTGAGGAAACTGATAATATTCCAAAACCAATGATTCGTATTGGTGGAATGCCTATTATCTGGCATATTATGAAGCATTACTCAAGATATGGAGTAAATGATTTTATAATTTGTTGCGGATATAAGGGCTATGTAATCAAAGAATATTTTTCAAATTACTTTCTACATGTTTCTGATATGACATTTAATATGAAAGATAATGAAATTAAAGTCCATCAAAAACGTGCTGAACCATGGAATGTTACTTTAGTTGAAACTGGAGGAGATACCATGACTGGAGGAAGAATTAAACAAATTGAAAAATATGTTAAAGACGATGATGCATTCTTTTTAACTTATGGTGATGGAGTGAGTAACGTTGATATTGATAAGCTTCTTGATTTTCATCAAAAGACTGGAAAGCTTTCAACTTTAACGGCAGTTCAACCTCCTGGACGCTTTGGAGTTCTTGGCCTTAATGGTGACATGGTTGAAAGCTTCAAGGAAAAACCTCAAGATGATAGTTCTCGAATTAATGGTGGTTTTTTTGTACTCTCACCAAAAGTAATTGGTTTGATTGAAGGTAATAAAACTGTTTGGGAGCAAGAGCCAATGAATACCTTGGCTGATTCAGGAGAGTTAGCTGCCTTTAAGCATGATGGTTTCTGGCAACCTATGGATACTTTACGAGAAATGAATTATTTACAAAAACTTTGGAGTGATAACCTTGCTCCATGGAAGACCTGGTAAGAAACTATGATTGATCAAGAGTTTTGGACTGGAAAGCGTGTTTTTGTAACAGGCCATACTGGCTTTAAAGGAGGTTGGCTTTGCTTGTGGCTAAATCACTTAGGATCTTCAGTTAAGGGCTATTCACTTGAACCCCCCACATCACCATCTCTATACGAAGCTGCAAAAA
>ENA-OSJC01000752-OSJC01000752.1-marine-metagenome-genome-assembly--contig:-NODE-752-length-29862-cov-10.429948_pt1 | contig 29862 bp, 20 predicted proteins | sample MGYA00237885_ERZ534234 | MGnify/ENA primary metagenome ERZ534234 (study PRJEB26413, sample SAMN06343907) | marine metagenome | isolation source: coastal waters | place: Atlantic Ocean: West Antarctic... | reverse complement strand
TTTGTTACAACGCCAGTTACTATCACGGATTCTGGTGGTGCTACTGCAACGATTGTTTCTGCTGAAATTGGAAAGGGTACAACTGCTATTGGTACTAAAGCAGAAACTGTTCCTTCTTATGGTTCTAATATTGAAAGTCTTGTTGGAGAAAATTTAAACCGTTTGCAAGATTCTGTTTTCTATCAACAATTTTCATATCAAATTGAAACTGGTGCTGCAACAACAGATTACATAACACAGTTAAAGAAGGCTGTTCACCCAGCTGGATTTAATGTGTTTGGTAAAGTTTCTTTAGCAACATCAATTTCTGCTGCAATAGGAACAGTTGGTACAAGTCTTGGTGGTGGTTATACTGCTGATACTGATACATTCTCTCCTATACTTGCTTCTACATTTAGAATATTGTTTGACGAAAAAGTACAAACTCGTATGGGAGTTTCTGAAGGATATGGCGTTAATAACTTTAATGACGAAATTTTATTAGAAAATAATGAAACTAATATTGGTGAGTTAATTCTTGATGGTACAGATTCAAGTTCTACTAATTCTGGATTTAAACTAGTAAGTGAAACACTACCTCTTAACTTCCTAGACTTCGAAGGTATTTCAATAACTCATGGAACTGGAGCTGGAGAGTTTGGTGTTCTTGTAGATGAAAGTGATGGTGATAAAATTATTTCTGAAAGTGCTGAAACTATATCTAATAGTTTACTTATTAACAGTACTCCAGATAGTAATCATATTACACCAACAGATACTGGTAGTGCTTTCCTTCTGGATGGTATTGATTCTTCTGGAACTAGTGATGGAGATAATATAGAATTAGAACAATCATTATGTGATTTAACTAGCTTCTTTACTTTAGATATAGGTGTTGTAGATAGTGATAATAATATATTAAATGAAAGTGGTGGAACTCAGTATCTAGAAAGTGCGGGTAAAGGTAATACAAACAATTTTGAACGATCTGTTATTTCCGTAGTATCAAGAAAGATACACTTACCTAGTATACAAGCATCTTCTTTAACTAGTGGTTTAATAACTCTAGCAGAAAATCCATTTACAGGACATACTGATGGTGGTGGTATTGAATTAGAATTTGGTACAGCATTATCTGGAGTTTTATTACTAAATGGATTTGAACAAATAAATAAAAAAGGTAGTGTTAATAGAATTGATGGTGCTGGAGATGAATTGCAATTGGAAGATTTCTCAGATTTAAACTATGACTCTGGATTTGATTTTAAACAATTTGCAAACTATACAGACGATAATATAGTTCTAAACGGCACTGATGGTAGTTCTACAAATGCTGGTGGTAATATTTTATTAGATGCATTTGATGAAACAGGTAGGCATGGTGGTGATTTACTTCAAGGTGAGTCACAATTTAATTTCAACTTATTTGTATTAGAAGATATTATACGGCCAGATATATTTATTGTTGATCCTACAGGTAGTGGAGAAGTATTTGGTATTCTTCAAGAGACAGATGAGATAGGTTCATTTAGATTAGAAGATGGTTCAACTGTATCTGGTACTCATGGTGACGAAATGTTACTAGAGGATGAAACTGGAGTTGGCCGTCAAAATAAAATATCTTTAGAGTTTCAAAGAATAATACCAGAAGATGAAGTTCTTAAAAGAACAACACATGGATTTGATTTAACTGGAACAATACCACCAGAAAACTTTACAAATTCAGATGTAGAACCTTTTGTTTTACCAGCTGATATAGAATCTAGAAATATTGGTACTATGAGATTAGAAAGTACTAATTTTGAAGTTACTAATATTCAAATTGAAACTGGAACAGATGGTGGTTCTTTTGGTAATCTCGTATTAGATGCTACTGGTTCTACAGAAACTTTTGGTGTAGAAAATGAAAATGCTCCTATTAAATTAGAAGATAATGAAAATATCTTTAGGGGTACAGGATTTGATAACATAGTTCTTGATGGTACAGATTCAGATTCTACAAATGCTGGCTCTAATATAAAAGAAGAAAAAGGTTCATTCTTAGATCAACTTTCAAATGCAGTTGTTAAAGTTGATACATCCATACAAGGTGGATTTGATTCAAATCAATTTAGATTTGATCAAATAGAAAGTACCTTTGATCGTACAATTTAATCTTATAAATAGATATAATTAAGGAATAAAAAATGGCATTACAATCATTAGAATTAGGATCTGCAGCAGATGACGGCACAGGTGATAGTCTAAGAGTTGGTGGTGATAAGATCAACGATAACTTTGTTGAACTTTATACTTCTCTTGGTGACGGCGATGCTTTATCTTCTGGTATTAGTGCTTCTGGTACAGTTATTACTTTAGTTGCTCCTATCATAACTGAAATAGATTCTGGTTCTACAATTACTCTTGATGCAACTACAGATATTATTTTGGATGCAGATGGTGGAGATATTTTCTTCAAGGATGCTGGAACTACTTTTGGTAGTGCAACTAATACTAGTGGTAATCTTATTATCAAGTCTGGTACAACGACAGCCGCAACATTTTCTGGTGCAAACGTAACATTAGCAGGAACTTTAGGTGTTGGTGCAATAACAACAACTGGTGCCTTTAAGGGTGCTGATGGTTATACGATAGGTAATGCTTCGGTTGCAGCTGTAATGACTCTTGCCTCTACAGGTATCGTTACCTTTGTAGATGATATTGTTTTAAAGGACGCTGCAACAATTGGTGTTGCTTCCTCTACCTCTGCTATTACAATTGCATCAACGGGTATAGTGACATTAGTAGATGACTTAGTTCTTAAAGATGCGGCTACAATAGGTGTTGCTTCCTCTACCTCTGCTATAACGATTGCTTCTACTGGTATTGTAACATTCGTTGATGATATTTTAATTAAAGATGTTGGTACTATTGGTTCTGCTTCTGACCCTGATGCTATAGCAATAGGGGCAGATGGCGATGTAACATTAACGCAAGATTTAGAATTACAGCATGACGGCGCAATATTATCATTTGGTGCTAATGATGAAGTTTCATTAACACACGTTCATGATACTGGTATTTTATTAAATAGTACAAACGTCATACAGTTTAATGATGCAAGTCAGAATATTGGCGCTCCTAGTAATGCAATTTTAGATATTAACGCTACAGATGAGATAGAATTAAATGCAACTCTTGTTGATATAAATGCTAATGTCGAGATTAGTGGAACAGCTGTAACAACAGGTGTACACACATTTACTGCTGTACCTGTTTTTCCTAACAATACAGTAGAAACTGCTGACATTCAAGCAGACGCTATTACGAGTGCTAAAATTGCAGATGATGCTATTGATAGTGAACACTATACTGATGCTTCTATCGACGCAGCACACTTTAGTTTAGCAGGACTTCAAGCACCGTTTCAGTTAGATGCTACACCACCAACAGATCACACAGCAACCGGCCCGCAAACCAATACATTAAATGCTGGTTATTCAGCAGCTGCATTTGACTTGGTAATCTTAGGAGGTAGTTCAACATGGTTAGAAGCTGATGCAGATGCGGCAGGAACTTCAATTAATATGATGGGTCTTACGTTAGCAGCAGCATCTAGTGGTGCCGCTGTAAACGTAGCATTGCCTGGTTCGTTTGTACGAGATGATACATTTAACTTTACTCCAGGCGCAGCACTTTACGTTAGTGGAACTCTTGGAGCCATGACACATACAAAGCCTACTGGTTCTGGAGATATTGTTCGTACTGTAGGATATGCTTTAACTGCTGATGTTGTATTTTTTCAACCTTCAAGCGACTTTGTTGTGTTGGCATAATGGCAAATATTTCAACAATTAATGGTATAGCAGAAAACAACATTGCTTCTTGGAACGGAACTGCCGCAAGTAATATAGCATCTTTAAATTCAAACACTTGGGTCTCAGTGAGCGGACTAAGCTTTGCGTCTTCCCAAGTCATTACATCAAGCAGCACTCCCTTCACATTCTCCGATGTGGATTTAGGCAATACTACCGCTCATAAAGTGGTCGTTGGCATTACTCACTCAGCCACGGCTGCTGCTACAGGCATCACAGTTGACGGTAACGCATGCGCTCTTGTAAAGAATCAAGCTGCATCAGGCATCTTTTGTGAATTATGGGAAGTTAACGGGATAACTTCTGCAACTGGTAATATTGTTGTTACGTTGGGCGCTGCGTCTAGTAGATGTAGCTGCGGTGTGTGGCAAGTCGATGGAGCCGCTGATGAATATGCTGAGGCCGATTCAGCTTCCACCCCTGCTGCTATAACAGGTCTTACTTTACCCACAGGGGGCGTTCAGATTGGTATAGCAAGATCGAACTTAAATGTTTCTTGGACTTGGTCAGGGCTAGGAACCGAAGATTTCGATGCCCAGGTTGACGATGCCTTCACAGGCGCAAGTAGTTTAAGTGCTAACTCATTAACTGACATTTCAGCCACACCGTCATCGTCTAATTTAGAAGTAATGGCTGTAGCCTCTTGGGCACCGGCTTAATAGAATAATTACTCCTATTATCCAAAACCTTATTGATAACTCTTATAAATAAAAGAAAGAAACTATTGTAGGATAAATAAATGACAGCAATAATTACAGAGAAGTTTAGAAGTCATAATGCGACACAATTTTTTGAGTCTTTTACTGAAGCTTCTGGAAATGTTTATTATCTCATGATAGGCAAACCAAATGCATTTACTTCTGCAACTTCTGGAGGAAGTGATGATTCACCCCCAGTACCAGCAGATGATATTTCAAGTGAGTTTTATGCTTGGGATAGTGCTCTTGCTGCAAAAAAGATTTCTTCAACAAACATAACTTTTGCATTACCTCGCAGAGATTGGGCAAATAGTACAATATATGATATGTATGGAGACAATGTTAGTTCATCAAATGCAACAACATCTGGCGCTACAAACATATTCGATTCTACATTCTTCTTTAGAACTTCTGATAACAGAATTTATAAAGTATTAGATAATAATTCTGGAGCTGCATATAGTGGTGCTGAACCTACATCAGAGTCAACTTCTAGTTTTGTTCTAGGTGGATACACTCTTAAATATATGTATTCTATTACTGCTGCAGAACAAGCAACATTTTTAACAACGGACTTTATGCCTGTAACTACAGACAGTGTAGTAAGTGCAGCTGCTGTAAACGGTGCAATCGAATCAATTTCTGTTACTAATACGGGTAGTGGTTTAACTAACGGAACATACTTTGCAGCAGTATATGGAGATGGAACTTCTGCTGGAACTTCTAGTGGTGCAATTGTAAAAATTACAGTTTCTGGTACTATTATTTCAGCGGTATCAACTGGTAATACTGGTGTACAACAAGCTGGTGCTGGTTACACTTTTGGTACAGTTAATCTTGGTAGTGGGTTTACATTCTCAGACGCAGCACTAACTAGTGCATCTGCAATCGGTGGATCAAGTTCAGCAATATCAGTATTTATTTCCCCAAAAGGTGGTCATGGTTCTAATGCTGTAAATGAACTAGGTGGTCATTTCGTTCTGTTACAAACTAGTCTTGAAGGTGCTGATAGTGATGACTTCTTAACTGGAAACGATTTTAGAAATATTAATTTAGTAGTTGATCCTACAACTTTTGGAACATCAACCGTAGGTTCTGCTTCATCATTTAGAACAACTTATGCTATGAAGTTTAGTGGTTCGCCTGGCACATTTACTGCTGATGAAGTAATCACACATACAAATTCAGATAGTGTTGTTGCAACTGGTACAGTTGTAGAATATGATTCTACACTTAAAATTCTTTATTATCAACAGGAAAGGTTTGGAGGATTTGGTACATTAAGTTCAGATGGTGCTTATTATGTGTTCTCTGGATCTGGTACGGTCACAGGAGCTAGTTCTTCTGCAACAGGCACACCAGACTTAACTGCTGATTCAGCTGTAAGTTTGGAAGGTGGAAATACTATCACGTTTACTAATGGATTTGCGAACCCAGAGCTTCAACCGGATAGTGGAAATATTATTTATAGAGAAAATAGAAAACCAATATCAAGATCTACAGATCAAACAGAAGATATCAAAATTATAGTGGAGTTCTAATAGTATGGTACAAAAAACCGATTTAAATGTTTCTCCATATTACGATGATTTTGATGAAACAGATAATTTTAATAGAGTATTATTTCGCCCTGGATTTGCAATTCAAGCTAGAGAATTAACGCAACTACAATCTTCACTACAAAATCAAATAGAAAGACATGGGAGTCATATTTTTGCTGAAGGTGCTTTGGTTATTCCAGGTCAATCTACATTAAATACAAGATTTTATTCTCTAAAATTAGCATCAACCTTTACTTCTGAAACTGTAGACCCTTCACAGTATTTTAATTCTACAACACCTGTTACTATTACTGGTGCAACTACTGGTGTTACTGCTGTTGTTGTAGGATTTGATGCTGCAACAACGACAGAACAACCTACTCTTTATATTAGATATCTTGCAACAGGTACGGATAATATTACAGCTTCGTTTGCTGATGGAGAAAATATTTCTGCAAATGCTGGTATAACTCACACTACATCTTACTCTTCTAATGTTGCATCTGCAATTACCTTTACCTCATCATTTAGTGCAGCTACAGGATCAACTGCTTTAAATCTTGCAAGTTCTTTGGGGCCTGCATCTAGAAAAGGATCGGCTGTAACTGTACAATCTGGTGTATATTATATTCGTGGTATGTTTACTATTTGCGAAGAAGAAACTATTGTTCTTGATAAGTATGATAACACTCCATCTTATCGTGTTGGATTTACGGTATCGGAGACTCTTGTTACTCCAGAATCAGATACATCTCTTTTAGATAATTCTACAGGTTCTTCAAACTTTGCAGCAAAAGGTGCTCATCGTTTACAGATTAGTTTGGCATTAGCTAAACTTGATAGAAATTCAGAAGCAGATAGTACTTTTGTAGAACTGATGAATGTAAAAGATGGTGTTATACAAACACAAGTTAGAAATACAGAATATTCTGTTTTAGAAGAAACTCTTGCAAGAAGAACATTTGATGAATCTGGTAACTATACAGTTAGGCCATTTCAATTTTCTTCAAAGGAGTCTGTTACAACTAGTGTTGGTAATGAAGATTTTATTGGTACATTTGCAAATGGATCTACAACAGATGATGGAAATACTGCAAGTTCAAGTTTATTATCATTACAAGTAAGCCCAGGAAAAGCATATGTTAGTGGTTTTGAAATAGAAAAAATTGCACCGACATTTAAAGATGTTAATAAGGCCAGAGATTTTGAAACGATTAATGCTGGTATATCTACTTTTGATTTAGGTAACTTTGCATTTATTACAAACATTTTTGGAACACCTGACGTAACATTTATTAGTGGTGAATCTACAGCATTTAAAACTCTAGAATTATATAATGATACTATTCTTACTAGAGGTTCAGCAAGAGGGGAATTGATTGGTGTTGCTCGTGCAAGATCAATAGAATTTTCATCTGGTGCAGCTGGAGCAAGTTCTTCTAATAATACTTCTATATACAAACTTTATATGTTTGATATACGTCCATTTACAAAGTTAACATTAAGTGGAACACCAAGTCCTACATTAATTGCCTCTCATGCAAATGGTGGTGTTTTAATTACTGGTGCTACTTCTGGTGCAACTGGATTTGTATTTGAAAGTGGAACTTCTGTAACAAGTATTAATTTAACAAATGTTGCTGGAACATTTGTAGTTGGTGAAAAACTTGTAGCATCTGATTCATCAGAGGTAGGTGGAATTATTGAAACTGTTGGAGATGTAGATATTACAGTTGCTACAGTAACATCAAATACTTTCTCCGATTTGAGATCAGTACATATGCAAGATATTGATAATGGACAAGACTTTACAGCAGACTTTGTATTGGAAGCTGCATCTGGTGAAGAAGGTTCTATTATTTTGGATGGCACAGATGGAAATGGTGCTGATGCTGGTAGTGATGTTATTGAAGAAGAAGACCTTGGTATCGAAGCTATTGGTAGAGAAACTCCTACTTTTGCAAGACTTAAAGATGCACAAAAAAATAGGTCTATATTTAAACTTCCAAAAAAAGTTATTAAAACACTTTTAACTGCAAGTAATGGTGGAGCAACCGATACTCAATACACAGTAAGAAGGCAGTTTGTAGGAACAACAAACGCTTCTGGTGTTGTAACATTCTCTGCTGGTTCAAACGAAACATTTGCATCTTTTGCAGAAAAAGATTTCACAATGTCTATTCTTGCAGCAGGAGATGGTAGTGGAGTTCAAGGTGATCTTGTAACTTTATCAGGAAAAACTTCTGGAGTTGGTACTGCTGCACTTACAGTTACAGACGATACTATTCTTGCTGATTCTGCAAAAGTTAAATTATTTGCAACAATCCTTAAAACTTCAGTATCACATAAAACAAAAACAACTAACCTTATGAAACAAGTTAAGGTTGTAACTGGTGCAACAGATGCATTTGGTACAAGACCTACAGATAAAACTGTATCACTAGGTAGAGCTGATGTATTTAATTTGGCAGCAGTATTTGACTCAGAAGATGTATCTGTAGATGCTTCTGCGCCAACTTTAACTATAGGAACAATTTCGGGAACATTCACAAGAGGTGAAAAAATAACTGGTTCTTTTTCTGGTGCTACAGCAAGAATTATTTCTACATCAAGTCCTATTAGTTTTGTATCTACAAATAATACTAAATTTAGCACTTTTGATACGATAACAGGAGAATCTTCTACGGCAACTGGAATAGTTTCAGCAACAACTGATGGTAGTGATGTTGTTACTAGTAGATATACTCTAGATACTGGACAACGAGATAACTATTATGATATTGCTAGAATTGTAAGACGCCCCGGCAGTTCTGCTCCAACTGGACGTTTGTTAGTAATACATGATTATTTAGAACATGGTTCTGGTGACGTAATGACAGTTGATTCTTATACTGATGTTGCAAATCAGATGGACTTTGAAGATATTCCAACATATTCTGCAACGAAAGTTGATCCAGATGCTCCTAAACCTTCTGGTGATTTTCCTCTTATGGATACATACGATTTCCGTCCAAGAGTTGAAGATATATTAGGAGCATCATCTACATTATCAACTATAGATGAAATTACAGGAAACTCTTTTGATTTTTTCCATAGACAATATGATGGAGCTGGTTCTTCTACTGTAGATGTTTGTAAACCTGGATCAACTATTCAAAGTGATTTTGAATTCTTTTTATCAAAAATTGCTGTAGTATCTATGGATGCTGAAGGTTTTATTAATGTTGTTGAGGGTGTTGGTGCAGAAGAACCAATTACACCAAAATCTCCAGATTCATCTATGAAACTAGCAACATTATTTTTACCAGCATTTACATTTAAACCTACAGATGTACAAATACAAAGAGAAAGAAATCAAAGATTCACTATGAAAGATATTGGTGAAATAGAAAGACGATTAGATCATGTTGAGTATTATACTGCTCTTAATTTATTAGAGAGGGATGCTGAATCTTTTGAGGTTACAGATGCAAATGGTCTTAGTAGATTTAAGTCTGGTTTTGTAGTTGATAACTTTAGTGGCCACAGACTTGGTGACGTTGCACATAAAGATTATAAGTGTGCTATGGATATGCAGTTAGGTCATTTACGTCCTAAACACGTAACCAAAGGGTTATTTATAGAAGAAAGTGTTTCTACAGATGTAGAAAGAACTTTGGCTGGATATCAAAAAACTGGTGATCTTATAACTCTTCCTTATACAGAAGAAACTTTTACAGAACAACCTTATGCATCTAGAATTGAAAAAGTAGCACCATTTTTATCTCACGAATGGGTTGGTACAATTGAATTATCACCTGACAGTGACGAATGGTTTGAAACAGAAGTAGCTCCAGAACTTATTATTAATGTTGATGGAAATTTTGATGCGGTTACAGCTTCAGTTGAAAACCAAATAGGAACTATTTGGAACGCTTGGCAAACTCAATGGTCAGGTAGCACAACTAGAACTGAAATTCTTCGAGCTGAAGCAAATGGTAATGCTGGACTTGGTAGAACAACTACTACAGTCAGAACAGATCGAAGTAGAACTGGAATACGTACTAATGTTATTGAACAGGTTGATAGAGAAGCACAAGGATTACGTGTAGTTAGCAGAGCCCTTATTCCTGTAATGCGAGCTCGAACTATAAGTTTTATTGGCACAGGATTTAGACCAAATACAAAACTTTTTGTATTCTTTGATAAATTAGATGTAAATGTTCATGTTACTCCTTTGAATAATACCTATTCAACAGATACAACTGTTATTGCTGGAAGTCCTTTAATAACAACAAATGTTGGTAAAGTTGAAGGAACTTTTGTAATACCAGACCCAAAAATAGATGGTAATCTTAAATTTTCAACTGGAGAAGTTCAGTTCAGATTAACATCAAGTTCTAAAAATCTTACTGGAAGTGATGCATCAGCTGATACAAACTCTACAGCTGACGCTTTAACAGATTCCCTTACTACTGCTGGAAATGCAATATATACAGCTAAAGGTATTTTAGAAACTGAACAAGAGACAATTATTGCAACTAGAAATGCTACAGTTGTACAAACAACCTTAAATCAATCAAGTTCAACATCAAGAGTTGTATCCAGAGATACTTTCCAGATTGGTGAACCATCATTTAGTGATGGTGATGATCCTCTTTCTCAAACATTTACTGTGCAGGGATCATCAGGTTCAGATGGAAGATTTATTACTTCTCTTGATCTTTTTTTCTCTGATAAAGATGAAACTCTTCCAATGAGAGTAGAAATTAGAAATGTTATTAACGGTTATCCTGGCAAAAAGATATTACCATTTGGTAGAGTAATTAAAGACGCATCAGATATCAATACATCTAATACTGGAGCAACTGCAACAACATTTACTTTTAAATCTCCAGTATATGTAAAACCTGGCACTGAGTATTGTATTTCAGTAATATCAGTCTCACAAGAATATAAAGTTTGGGTTGCTCGAATGGGAGAGACAGATATTGGTGGAACAAGAACTATATCTGAACAACCTCATACTGGTGTTTTATTTAAATCTAGTAATAATAGTACTTGGGCCCCGTCTTTCTTAGAAGATTTGAAGTTTAAATTAAAGACTGCAAAATTTAAAGCTAATACTAGTGGAACTTTAACTATGCAAAATACAGTAATTCCTGTAAGAACTTTAGCTGTAAACTCTATATTTTTAGAAGATGGTAGTACTACTGTAAAAGTTAAACACATAGATCACCATATGTATTCTACTAGTAATAATGTTACTATTGATGGTGTAAAGTCTGGTGCTTCTACAACACTTAATGGTGATATAACTGCTACAGCTGCAACATTAACTCTAACTAGTGGAACTAACTTTGATGATACTACTGGTAAATATGCAAATAGTGCATCATCAGAATGGTTTATTAAAATTGATGATGAGATAATGAAATATACTGCAATATCTGGAAACAATGTTTCTGTTCTTTCTAGAGGAGAAAATAGTACAACCGCAGCTACTCATGCTGACGGTGCAACTGTTGAACTTTATATTATACATAGAGTACCTTTGACAGAGATCAATAAAACTCATACATCACTTGCAAATATTGGAATTGATAGTTATACAATAACTCTAACATCTCCTCCTGTTATTAATGGTGCTACAGCACTGGTTAATGGTGCTATCAGTAGTACAACTGCTCTAGTAGTAGATGGTAATAGAGGAACTATTGAAGTAGGAATGTCCGTTTCTGGAACTGGAGTTGATTCAGGCATAACAGTTACTACAGTTACAAACCAAAACACTCTTGTATTAAGTGGTGCTGAATCATTAAGTGATAATGTTGTTTTAACATTTGCTAAAAGTGGTGTTGCTGAAATTGGTGGTAGTGTTATAACTGCTACAGAAAATGCTATTATAGATTATGTACAAACTATGATTGGTTCATTAGAGTTGCCTGGAACTACAATTGAAACGAGTATTAGACCTACAACTTCAACAAGTGCTTCTGGAGCTCAAACTTCTTTCTCTACCTTGAGTGCTGCAAATGCAAGAACAATACCACTAAATGATAACTATAAATTTGACTTACCACACATGGTGTGTTCTGGTATTAATGAAACTAATGAACTAAGTGGAATAAAATCTTTATTTATACCAATAAAATTAACAACAACATCTTCTACTGTTTCTCCTGTTATTGATTTACAAAGAACATCTTTATTTGCAATCTCAAATAGGTTAGATAATATAGATACATCATCAGATGTTTATCCAACAACAGACTTCTTTCCTTCAACAGAACCAGAAGGTGATAATAATGCTGCAATTTATATCACAAAACAAATTGCGCTAGAAAATCCTGCAAGTGCATTGAAAGTATTATTTTCTGCTCATAGGCCTGCAACTTCTGAAATTAAAGTTTTATTTAAACTTCTAAGAACAGATGATGCATCTGACTTTGATGATCTTGGTTATACAAATTTTAATACAGATGGTTCACCTGATGAAGTTGTTCCTGCTTCTGCTGACAATGAAGACTTTAGAGAATATAGTTATACTGGTGGTGTTACAGATGACGGTATTGGTGAATCACTAGATGAGTTCATATCATTTCAAATAAAAATTATCATGCAAGGAACAAATTCAGCTGAACCACCAAGAATTAGTGAATTTCGAGCAATGGCTTTGGTAACATAAGATGGAAAGTAAATTTATTAAGGTAGAAGGACATCCTGATTTATCTAGGGATATAAATTCTGGTGCAATAGTAAATCGTAATCGTGGTGCTTATGATAGAGCAAAACAAAGAGCTTCAGAAGCACAAAAAGCAAGAGATACAATAAGAGACACCACAAGAGATATAAATACATTAAAGTCAGAGATGTATGAAATAAAATCTCTCTTAAAAAAGTTAGTGGGTAATCAATAATGGCAATCGAAGCAAGTGCAATTCTACCTAGTGACAGTCTAGAAGAACTGAGAGTTCAGTTTAACAACCTAATAAGTGATGTTGATGGTATTGCTGGAGGTAATCAGTTTGTATCTTCAATTGTTTTTGAGGGTTCTACTGCTGATGCAAATGAGACAACTCTTCTTGCAACTGATCCTACTAGTGACCGTACAATCACAATTCCTGATATTACAGGCACACTTATTACTACTGGTAATGCGGCAGTTGGTACTACATCAACTAGTGTTTCTGACGCTGATCATATTCTTATCAATGATGGTGGTGTTCTTAAAAAAATCACTCCAGCAAATTTGGGAGTTGGAGCTCCGGCCGCAGATAATATTTCTGCCGGTGATGCTGCTGTAAGTATTGCTACTTCAGCTGGTAATATTACTATTGATGCACAGGCTGGTGATACAGATATTATCTTTAAAGGTACAGATAATACTACTGATATAACTGCTCTTACTCTTGATATGAGTGATGCTGGTAAAGCAATATTTAACGGAGCAATCTCTGCAACTACTATTACGCTTTCTGCTGATGGTGGTGTGTTACTTCCTGATAATGGTAATATTGGTTCTGCTTCTTCAACAGCCGCAATGCAAATTGCATCTACAGGTATCGTTACTTTCGTTGATGATATTGTTTTAAAGGACGCTGCAACAATTGGTGTTGCAAGTTCAACCTCTGCTATCACAATTGCTTCTACTGGTATTGTAACCCTTGTAGACGATTTAATTTTGAAGGATGCCGCAACGATTGGTGTTGCAAGTTCAACCTCTGCTATCACAATTGCTTCTACTGGTATTGTTTCTTTTGTAGATGATATTACAATTAAAGACGGTGGTACAATTGGTACTGCTTCTGCACCGACTGCAATGACAATTTCATCTGGTGGTATCGTTACCTTTGTAGATGATATCCTTGTAAAAAATGCTGGTACTATAGGTAGTGCTGGTGCTGCAACTGCTATGACGATTAGTTCTGGTGGTATCGTTACCTTTGTAGATGATATTCTTATTAAAGATGGTGGAACCATAGGAGCAGCTTCTGCTACAACTGCTATTACAATTGCATCAAGTGGTATTGTAACATTCGTTGATGATATTATTCTAAAGGATGCTGCAACAATCGGTGTTACTAGTTCAACTTCTGCTATTACAATTGCATCAACAGGTATAGTAACCTTTGTTGATGACATACTACTCAAAGACGCTTGTACTATTGGTACTGCTACTACTGCTGGTGCGATTGCAATTGCTGCAGATGGTACAGTAGACCTTGATACTGCTGGTGCAACTGTAGCTAGTGCAGTTATAAAAACTGTTGGAAAAGAATCTATATGGGTTCCATCTGCTGCTATGTATCCAAGTACAACTAATCCATGCTCTGATATAACTCAAGTAGAAACAACTGCATTAAGACCTGATCTAAAAGTATTAGATTTTGCAACAGGGGCAGATGATTTTGCACAATTTAGTATAGCATTTCCTAAATCGTGGAATGAAGGAACAGTTACTTTTCAACCTTTTTGGACAGTAACAGGTACTAACACAGGAACAGTTGCATGGGCATTAAGCGGTATTGCTATGTCAAGTGATGATACTATTAATACAGCATTTGGTACTGCTGTTGTTACTACTGCACTTGCACATAGTGGTACATCAAATGATTTAATGGTTTCAGTAGAAAGTGGTGCAATAACAATTGCAGGTTCTCCTGCTGTTGCAGATTGTTGTTTCTTTCAAATAGCTAGAGATGTATCTGCTGACAATCAAGCTGGTGACGCACGACTTATAGGTATAAAACTATTCTTTACTACTGATGCTGCAAATGACGCTTAAGGAAAATAAAACATGACAAGTTTTGGATATAATGTCCTTGGTTTTGGTACTGCCAGTACTCCCCCATCAGCTGGCGGTTATGCAGTTTCAAATTCTCTTCGATTTAATCCACCTGATTCTGCTCATATGGATTTGACGTTTGGAACTCCAACTTCTCAAAAAGCATTTACTCTTAGTTGGTGGACTAAAAGAACGGAGTTATTAACGAACGTTAAGATGTTTTCTTGCACCGATGGTAACGATCATCAAATGCAATTCTTAGCAGCTGGAAATCTAAGTTTTGTCGATGCGACTGGAACGGTGAATCAAGTTACCACTCAAAAATTCCTAGACCCAACTGGTTGGTATAATTTTGTCTGGTCAATGGATACGAGCCGAGGAAATGGCAATCGAAGCCAAATATTCGTTAACGGCGTGAGAATCACTTCTTTCTCAACCGACAACCAACCCGATTCTGGGGCAGATGTGCCTGGTTGGAACTCTGCTTGCGCTCATAAAATTGGAGAGGATCATAATGGAGGTAATTTCTATAATGGTCTTATGGCAGAGATTGTGTGGATTGATGGCCAAGGATTACTAGCCAACAGCTTTGGCGAATTCGATTCAAATGGGGGGTGGAGAGCTATCTCCATAGAAGATCAATCGCTTACGTTTGGCGACAATGGCTATTATTTGGAAATGAAAATTCTTGAATCGGTAGGTAACGGGCCAGGAACTGACACCAGTGGAGAAGCAAATCATTGGGCTGCGTCAGGAATTGCTGATAACGACACAATAAAAGATTCTCCAGCTGACAATGCTGATTCAGGGTCATCAAATTTTGCTACTCTAAGTAAAATAATTTTAAACAGTGGCACTGTTGGAACTGTAGGAAACGGGGGTACTGTATCATTGACACAAAATAACGCATCCCCGTTTGGTATGACTTCAGGAAAATGGTATGCTGAGTTTGTCCCTACCACTATCTCTTCAACAGCAATGGTCATGTTAGCCAAAGATTCGACTACATTAAACTTTCAATTTTCACTTGATGGAGAAGGTAGAGGCTACGATTCAAGCGGTCGCTACTGGAAAGACGGTGCCATCACAACCTCTAACCTCGGCAATATAAGTGCAGATGACGTTGTCAGCATGGCTGTTGATCTCGACGGTTTAAATTTAGAATTTTTTATTAACAATTCATCAAAAATAGCAGTGACTGATTTAGAGGCTGGCCAAACTTGGTATTTCACCACCGGAACTTCTGCCATTGTCCAAGCCAACTTTGGCACATCTCCTATCGACGGAGAAGGCGGCGAATCTGACGGAAATGGTTTTGGAGATTTTAAATATGCGCCACCGTCTGGGTATCTAGCTTTATGCACCGCTAATTTGCCCGAACCAGCAATCAAAGACCCAAGCGCGGCAATGAACGTTCAGACTTTTACTGGCACAGGATCAGAAAACGCTCGCGCATTTGGAGGCAATACAGCACTATCTCCTAACGCAGTTTGGGTACGAGATCATAGCGGTTCTTCTGACTGGAATTTTGTAGATACCATTCGAGGTGCTACAAAAGAAATGCCAATGAATACGGCTGCTGGAGAAAGTACAGTAGCACAAGGCGTCAAATCTTTTGACGCTGACGGCGTTACTCTTGGCACTGATGGACAATATAATACTAATACAAGCCCAAATACGTTAGTGGGATTCAAAGAGGGCGCGACTGAAGGTTTTGATATCGTGCTCTATACTGGAAATGACAGCGCAACTCAGTCGATTTCGCACAGTTTAGGGGTAAAGCCTGGCTTTATTATGGTAATGCGGCGAGACACTGGCGCGGCTACCTTCGCATGGCATACAGCCCTAACAGGTGATAATTTTAATATTCCGATTAGTGAACCTGGCAGTGTTCAAAGTTCTGTTGAATCAAGTTCTAGTTCTTATTTTGCTGCAACTCATAACGCCAGTGTTTTTGTTGTTGATAACGCTGGCAATACTGAAGATGGAACCTATTTAGCCTACTTATATGCTGATGTTCCTGGGTATCAGAAGCATGGGAATTACGTAGGTAATGCTTCTGCTAATGGAACTTTTGTGTTTTGCGGTTTTCGGCCAAGAGCTATTTTCATAAGAAGATTTGATGGTAATAGAAACGGATACTGGTACGATACAGGTCAAAATCCTTTTAACACAGTGACAGACGGACTTAATTTTGGTCGGAATGTGGTTATGGAAACAGATCTGATCGATATCGACATATTATCTAATGGCTTTAAATTGAGGGAATCGGCGGCCGACATAAACGGTAATGTAGCAAAAAATCTATTTAGTGCTTGGGGAGAAGCTCCATTCGGTGGGGTAGGCGTTTCCCAGTCTCGGGCCAGATAAATTATCAAGTTCTTAATATGATAATTAGTCAACAAGATGGTTACTCTTATAAATATGTAGAAAGGAGTTAATTATATGGCTATACCTTCTACTAAAGCAACCTTTAAAACTTACTGTCTTAGAGCTCTTGGTTCTGGTGTTATTGATATTAACGTATCAGATGATCAAGTAGATGATCGTATAGATGAAGCTTTGCAATATTTTGCACAATATCACTATGATGGTATTGAAAAGATGTATCTAAAACATCTGGTAACAGAAGCTGATATAACACGAGCAAGGTCTAATAGTTCAACCACGGCAACGGATGTAGTAGATACTTCTGTATCTTCAACATGGAAAGAAGGTAACAACTGGATTCCTGTTCCACAATCTGTTGTTTCTATTCTAAGAGTATTTCCTTTAACTGATACTGGTGGTGGTGGAAGTTTATTTGATGTTCGTTATCAATTAAGATTAAATGATCTCTATGACTTCTCATCTACTTCTGTTATGAACTATCAGTTACAAATGCAGAATTTAGATTTCCTTGAGCATATTCTTGTAGGTGAGACACCTATACGTTTTAATCAACACCAAAACCGTCTTTATATTGATATGGATTGGGAGAATAAAATTGTAGCTGATAGTGAGTTTATAATCATAGAGTGTTATCGTAAGGTTGATCCAACATCTTACACTGATATCTTTGATGACATATATCTCAAAAGGTATGCAACTTCATTAATTAAAAAACAATGGGGAGCAAACCTATCTAAGTTTAGTGGTGTTGCTATGTTGGGCGGTGTTACCATGAACGGTGAAACAATCTACACACAAGCAATAGATGAACAACAAAAACTAGAGGATCAGATTCAATTAGCATTTGAATTACCAGTTAGTTACATGGTAGGATAATAGTATGGCTGTAAATTCTTTCTTTCATACTAGTAATGTTGCTGCAATATCAACAGAACAAAGTTTATATTCAAATTTAGTAGCTGAAGCAATTCAGATACACGGTCATGATGTTTTTTATATGGATCGTACTATTGTTGCAGAAGACGCTGTTCTTGGTGGAGACACTCTCTCTAAATTTAAAGATGCATCAAAAATAGAAATGTATATGGAAAATGCAGACGGTGGTTTTGCGGGTGAACGAGATATAATGAATCAGTTTGGTTTACAAAATTTAAGTGAAGCAACCTTTGTAGTAAACAAATTAAGATTTCAAGAACTTACAAAACAGATTACAATAGAATCTGGAACTGATGAAGAAGAGGGTGGTTCTATTCTTTTAGAAGCTGGTACACTTGCATTAACAACTACAGACTTAGAGGGAAGTGATTTCTATATTATATCAGAAACAGATGCAACAGATTCAGATCGTCCTTTTGAGGGTGATGCAATTTATCATCCAATACTTAAAAAAATGTTTCAAGTTAACTTTGTAGATCATGATGAGCCGTTCTTTCAACTGGACAGCAACCCAGTATACAAATTAAGATGCCGTCTGTTTGATTATGCTTCTGAAGAACTTAATACTGGTATAGATGATATAGATGCGATAGAAGATGCATTAAGTCTTAACTTACTCAATTTTCAGTTTACTCTAGAACAAGAATCTGAAGTAGGACAATCATTATCTATTGATAGTGAACTGTATAACATTGATGTAGATGATGTTACGATAGATGCTACAATAGTTAGTACAGATTCATCTTCATCAGGAGAAAGTATATTGCTCGAAAATTCTGCCGATACTGGAAATGCAGAGTATCTACTACAAGAAGAAGCACGAAGTCTTGGAGATACCATTAATGATAAGACTGCACAGAACGAATTGTTTGATACATTAGATGATACAGTTCTAGACTTTACAGAATCTAATCCATTTGGTGATCCTACATGATTATAAATAGAGTTAGGAGAACATAGATGGCAAATCAAGTACTTGGAATAGGAGGCGCAGCAAATGATGGTACAGGTGATACCTTACGTGCTGCTTCTGATAAAGTTAATGATAACTTTTTAGAGATTTATACTCTATTAGGAGATACATCGTCTTTAAGTAGTGGTATTAGTGCAACTGCATCTGTAATATCATTAACTGCCCCTAGTATTAGTGGTGTAGTTGCAGGAACACAAACTTCTGCTACTATCACGACTTTGACGGGAACCACTTTAAATGCTGGAACTCTTGCATTAGCTGCTGGTTCTATTACAGATAGTTCTGGGGCCATTAGTTTTGGTAATGAAAATCTAACAACAACAGGAACAATTACAGGCGCTCTTGCTACAGCTGCTCAAACTGCAATTACTTCAGTAGGAACACTAACTGCACTACAAGTAGATAATATTAATATCAACGGTAATGCTATTTCTAGTACTGCTGGTACAGATTTAACGATTGCTCCATTATCAGGACAACAGATTGTTCTTGATGGTACTATTATTATTGATGCTGGAGTAGTTACAGGTGCAACAAGTATTACATCAACAGCATTTGTTGGTGATATAACTGGTGATGTTACAGGTAATGCAGATACAGCAACTACACTTGCAACTGCTAGAACTATTGGTGGAACATCATTTAATGGTTCTGCAAATATCGCAGTTGCTTTGGCATCTGTTGGTACTGCTGTTACAGTAGCAGATGAGTCAAGTGATACTACTTGTTTTCCATTATTTGCAACTGCGGCAACAGGTGATTTACCTCCGAAGAGTGGTTCTAATTTAACTTTTAATGCTAGTAGTGGTTTACTAACTGCAACATTATTTGCTGGTGCATTAACTGGTAACGTAACTGGAAACGCATCTGGTACAGCTGCAACTGTTACTGGTGCAGCTCAAACTGCAATTACTTCAGTAGGAACTCTTACTGCACTTCAAGTAGATAATCTTAATATAAACGCTAATACAATAAGTTCAACTGCTGGTACTGACTTGTTAATTACACCACTTGCTGGACAACAAATTGTTCTTGATGGTACTATTATTATTGACGCTGGTGTGGTTACTGGTGCAACTAGTATCACCTCAACAGCATTTGTTGGTGATATAACTGGTGATGTAACGGGTAATGCAGACACCGCAACTGCACTGGCAACCGCAAGAACTATTGGTGGAACCTCATTTGATGGTAGTGCTAATATTGCAGTAGGACTTGCAACATTAGCAACAACAGTTACCATTACAGATAACGAAAGTACAAACGAAAATAACGCTATTATATTTACTGCTGGTGGAGATGTTGATGGTGGCAATCTTGGACTAGAATCAGATGGAACATTAACATACAACCCAAGTACAGGTAAAATAACTGCTACAGGTTTTGTTGGTACATTAACAGGCAACGTAACTGGTAACTTGGCTGGTACAGTTTCTACTGCAACACAAAATTCAATAACAACTGCAACTGGTCTAGTATCGGTAGGTGCATTAGACTCTGGTAGTATTACATCTGGATTTACAAGTATTGATGTTGGTGCTGGTACAATTACAACGACTGGTGCGATTACAGGTGGTTCTGTTGCTGGTAGAAAAACACTAGTTTCTACTTTTAATACTACTTCAGCTGTAACTGCCTCACTAACTGCTGCACAATCTGGTGCGACAATATTAATTGATGGTACAGAAAATAATGTAATTAATTTACCGGCGGCCGCAGTATCAAATCCAGGCATATTTTATGACCTTATTGTGAGAGTTGCTGTTGCTAGTGATAAAACTACAATTGTTAATATTGCTGGTTCTGGTGGTGGATTTGTTGGTGCATTAAGTCTTGCTGGTGGTACTGCTGCAAACGCAGTATTTGACAATGCAGGCGATGCACTTACATTCGTTAATAGCACTGTGATTGGGTCAAGAGCAAGAATTACTTGTATAGTAGATGATGGTACAGATGGAACATGGCAAGTAGAATGTCTTGCATCACCTATTGCTACCATCGCATAAATATAGTGAATAGGGAGTATTCGTAATGTTAGGTCAACAATTCTATCATGAAAGCATAAGAAAAGTTATTGTTGCTTTTGGAACAACTTTTAATAATATATCATTAGTTCGTAAGGACAATAATGGTAATATAAAGCAATCAATGAAAGTTCCTCTTGCTTACGGGCCAAGACAGAAATGGCTTACTCGTTTAAATGAAGATGCTGATCTATCAAAGACAGTTGCTATTACTCTTCCACGTATTGGTTTTGAAATACAAAATCTATCTTATGATCCTAATAGAAAACTCAATAGAGTGCAGAAATTTAAAAAGGTTAAGGGTAAAAATGATGATCGTCTAGATTCTCAATATATGCCAGTACCGTATAATCTGAATATACAGTTATATGTTATGGCAAAAGAATCTGATGACTCTCTACAGATTATTGAACAAATTCTTCCATTCTTTCAACCAGACTATACTCTTACAATTAATGATATGGCAGATATGGGAATTAAAAGAGATGTTCCTATCGTGTTGAATGGTGTATCTTACGAGGATAATTATCAGGGAGATTTTGAAACTAGAAGGGCTTTAATTTATACCTTAGATTTTACTGCAAAGTTTTATCTATATGGCCCTGTTACTTCTCAGTCTGTTATCAAAACTGTACAAGTTGATCAGTATACTGACTTGCCCGATAAAGCACCTAAACGTGAACAAAGGTATACGGTTACTCCTACTCCTGCTAATTCTAAGGCAAGTGATGATTTTGGTTTTAATGAAACCACTTCATTCTTTGAGGATGCAAAGGTTTTTGATCCAGTAACAGGTACAGATGTAGATACATAATGTCTGATCCCCTTAAAGAACTAAGTAAAGCTCTTGGGGTTGCTGGTAATATTAAAACATTACAATCAGAACCCTGTAACTATAAAGATACATCTGAAACTTTACCAATAATAATTGAAAATAATCTTGAAGAGGATGATATTGAAAAAGATTATCGTACTCAAAGAGATACTTTTAATACTTTAGTTGAGAAGGGTTCTACTGCGATTGATGGAATACTTGAGCTTGCAAAGGAAGGTGAACATCCAAGAGGGTATGAGGTTGCAGGAAATCTTATCAAACAGGTTGCAGAAGTTGCTGAAAAACTAGGTGATCTTCAAGAGAAGATGAAGAGACTTAAAGAAGTTCCAAACACTGCTCCTAAAAATGTTACTAACGCACTGTTTGTAGGATCAACTGCTGAATTACAAAAACTTATTAAAGGTAAAAATAATGAGTGAAGGCGTATATTTAGGAAACCCTAACCTTAAAAGGGCCAACGTCCAACAAGAATGGACAAAGGAACAGGTCGAGGAATTTTCTTTATGTATGAAAGACCCTATCTATTTTATCAAAAACTATATAAAAATTGTTTCTCTAGATGAAGGTCTTGTTCCTTTTGATCTTTATGATTTTCAAAAGGAAATGATAGGTACGTTTCATAGTAATCGTTTCACTATTTGTAAACTACCAAGACAGTCTGGTAAATCTACTACAATCATTTCTTACTTGCTGCACTACGTTATTTTTAATGATTCAGTTAATGTTGCAATTCTTGCAAACAAAGCTGCAACCGCAAGAGATTTACTTGGCAGACTTCAACTTGCTTATGAACACTTACCAAAATGGTTACAACAAGGAGTAATGAGTTGGAACAAAGGTTCTCTAGAGTTAGAAAATGGAAGTAAAATTCTTGCTAGTTCTACTAGTGCTTCTGCTGTTAGAGGTGGGTCTTACAATATTATTTTTCTTGATGAGTTTGCTTACGTTCCAGCAAACGTAGCTGAACAGTTCTTCTCCTCAGTATATCCTACTATCTCCTCTGGTAAAACAACCAAGGTAATGATTGTTTCCACTCCACATGGCATGAATATGTTCTACAAGTTATGGGTAGATGCAGAGGAAGGTCGTAACACTTATGTTCCTATTGAGGTTCATTGGAGTGAAATTCCTGGTCGGGATGAGGAATGGAAAAAAGAAACTATTAAAAATACTTCACTACAACAATTTCAAACAGAGTTTGAGTGTGAGTTTCTTGGTTCTATTAATACTCTAATATCTTCACAAAAACTTAAAGTATTACCTTATAGAGAACCTATACAATCAAATGCAGGATTTGATTTACATATTTCACCACAAGAGGGACATACATATGTGATTACTGCTGACGTTGCTAGAGGAACACAGAATGACTACTCTGCATTTATTGTGGTTGATGTATCACAAATGCCCTATATGGTAGTCGCAAAATATAGAGACAACGAAGTAAAACCTCTTCTTTTTCCAGCAAAAATTTATGACGTTGCTCGCGCATACAACCAAGCCTTTGTTCTTATAGAGGTAAATGATATTGGTGAACAGGTTGCAAACACTATACATTTTGATCTGGAGTATGACAACCTAATTATGGCTTCTATGCGTGGGAGGTCAGGTCAGGTGCTTGGAGGGGGATTCAGCGGGGGTAAAGCTCAATTAGGGGTAAGAACCACTAAAGCTGTTAAAAAAATAGGTTGTTCTAATCTTAAACAATTAATTGAAGATAATAAACTTATTGTAGAAGATTTAGATATTATTAGAGAGTTATCTACATTTATTGTAAAAGGTTCGTCATATGAAGCTGATGATGGGTGTAATGATGATCTAGTTGCGTGTTTGTTTATATTTGCATGGGTAACAGATCAACAATATTTCAAAGAATTAACTGATAGTGATGTACGTTTGACAATGTTGCAAGAGCAACAAAATGCATTAGAACAGGATATGGCACCTTTTGGTTTCGTGGTTAATGGATTGGAAGATGAAAATATAGGAAATATGGTAGATGAATATGGTACAAAGTGGGCGGCAGTAGTGAGAGATTATGGTTCAGATTGGTAATATTATATAAATTCTAATAAATCATTATCAACTTTAATCCAACAATTAGTACATAATATAATACTTTCATCGATAAGAGAGAATATTTCCTTTCTACTCTTAGGATTAGTACCAACTCTTTTTGTTATTTTTCGTATTTCTGAATCATGAGGATAGTATTTTAAACACACAGTTTCGCTTTCGCCACAATGTTTACAAGACTTATCTGCTAGATTTTCATTCAATAGAATGATTCTTTTACGATAGTTTCTACGAGCTACCTTTTTAATTGTGTCTTTATACTTTTCATAATGTGCATTTACCATATTATTATTTATATGTTATAACACTTATAAAAAATGTTTTTCTAAGTTTGTTTTTTTATAAATATCTGTGTAAACAAAATAACCAACTCTTAAAGATAAGGAGTACAATTTATGTCTTTTCTAGTTTCTCCTGGCGTTCATGTCAAAGAGATTGATTTAACTAATGTAGTACCATCAGTTGACACCACAATTGGTGCAATTGCAGGCCCATTTGAGAAGGGCGATGTGTCTTCTATAGTTACAATTACCTCCGAAGCTGACCTCCTTAATAATTTTGGTAAACCTAATTCAGATAATTTTGAATTTTGGTTTACTGCTTCTAACTTTCTAAAATATAGTAACACACTCAAGGTGGTTCGTGCAGAATCTGCCATTCTTAATGCGGGTGAATCTAGTGGTATATTGGTTCGTGATACTGATCACTACTTGACAGATTTTTATGCAGAAACAGGTGATGGTCAAAGTACAACAAATGATTGGATTGCAAGAACTGCTGGTATTTTTGGTAACTCAGTTGGTGTTGAAGTATGTCCTTCTGCACAAGCTTATGAGCAAGACTTAGGTACTAACAACTTAGTTAACGGGGCTAAAGCAGTTGGCGATACATCAATTACAGTTGATGATGCTGATGAATCTGGTTTTGCTTTCCAAGTTGGAGATATGATTAAGTTTCATACACAAAACTCTGTTACTGCTATTGTTAATGGTGCAATTTCAGTTGCTACTATTAACCTTGTAGTTGACGGTAACTCTGGTACTGCTGCTATTGGTCAACGTGTTATTGGTGCTGGTATTACTGAAATAGTAAAAATTAAAACAGTTACTGATCAAAATAACCTTATTCTAGACAAACCAATTACGGTTGCAGACAATGTTGTGTTAGCATTATCTCCTTATGCATCTGTTGAAGATGGTGACACTCAATATGAAGTTACTAGTATTTCTGGTGAAGTATTGTCTATTCGTTTAAAAGATGATGCTAATGAAGGTGGTCTTCAAAGTATTATTCCTGACAATTCATTTATAACAAGACGTTGGAGATTTGCAGACCTATTCAGTTCTCCTCCAGGTCAATCTGATTACAACAGAATAAATGGTCGTGGAACTGGTGATGAATTGCATATTGTATTATTTGATACAACTGGACTTCTTACTGGGGCTGATGTAGATGTTGCTGGTCAAAGAGTTAATGCTGTTATAGAGACTTACTCTAACTTATCAAAAAATTCTGCTGCTAAATCCCCTCAAGGAGATAGTATTTATTATCCAACAAAAATATATAATCAATCCTCATTTGTTTATTGGGGTGATCATATTGCTGCTGGTACTAACTGGGGTACGGATACTGCAACTGCATATACATCAGTAATTCCTATTACTACTGTTTCTTTAACAGGCGGGACAGATGATTATGCTGTTACTGCTGGTGAATTAGCACTTGCTTATGATAAATTTGCTGACTCTGAAGGAGTGGATGTAAATTTAATTCTTGGTGGGCCTAGTTCTGCTGTTACTGATAGTGCTGCTGGACAAGATACTCATGTAACAATGCTTACTGATCTAGTGGAAAGTCGTAAAGATTGTGTTGCATTTGTTTCTCCGTTTCGTTCTGCAACAGTTGGTATTGCAAATTCAACTACACAGACATCAAATGTAACAGAAGCATTTGAGTTATGCCCATCTTCTTCTTATGTGGTGTTTGATAGTGGTTACAAATATATGTACGACAAATATACTGATGTATTTCGTCATGTTCCTCTTAATGGTGACATTGCTGGTCTTTGTGCTCATACTGATGGTGTTGCAGATCCTTGGTTCTCTCCTGCTGGATTTAATCGTGGAAATATTCGTGGTGCAATTAAACTATCTTATAATCCATCTCAAGGTGAAAGAGATCAGTTATATCGCTTTAGAGTTAATCCTGTTATCAATTTCCCAGGCCAAGGTGTGGTTCTGTTTGGTGATAAGACTGCTCTTGCAAAACCAAGTGCATTTGATCGTATTAACGTGCGTAGATTGTTCTTGGTTCTTGAGAAGGCAATTGCAACCGCATCTAAGTTTCAACTCTTCGAATTTAACGATGAGTTTACACGGGCTCAGTTCCGTAACTTAGTAGAACCTTTCTTACGAGATGTTCAAGGTCGCCGAGGTATCACAGACTTTAAGGTAGTCGCTGACGGTACAAATAATACTGGTGAAGTTATTGACCGTAACGAGTTTATTGGTGATATTTACATCAAACCAGCTCGTTCTATCAACTTCATTACCCTAAACTTTATTGCAACTCGAACTGGGGTTGCCTTTAGTGAGGTAGGAGGTTAATCATGGCTAATATAGACGACTTTAAAGCAAACTTAATCGGTGGTGGTGCAAGAGCCAACCAATACAGGGTTACTATTACTTCCCCACCTGGCATTGCAATTGGACTTGACGTTCGTAGAGCTTCATTTCTAGTAACTGCTTCTAACTTACCAGCTTCTACATTGGGTGAAATTGCTATTCCCTTTCGTGGAAGAAATATTTATGTATCTGGTGATAGGCCTGCTCCCGAAGCATGGACTACTACCTTCATGAATGATACTGATTTCATGATTAGAAATGCAATGGAAAGATGGCAGAATGGTATCAACGATTATGCAAATAATACTGGTGTTGTTGCCCCTGCTGATTATCAAACTGATTTGACTGTAGAACAGTTGGATCGTGATGAAACTGTTTTGAAAAGTTATATTTTCAGAGCAGCTTATCCATTAACAGTTGGTACTATAGAATTAACAAATGCAGAGGCAACGGAAATTGAAACTTTTGAAGTTACTTGGAGATATCAGCACTTTGAACCTTCTGGAGTATCGTTCTAATTTACCTACTAAATAGAACGTAGGAGAAAATATAGTATGGCTGAACTTTTCGGGTTCCGTATAGAAAGACCAAAGAAGGCAGAGGGTAGTGTACCATCATTCACTACCCCTACTGCCGACGACGGCACGCTTGATATTGCTGGCGGTGGTTTTTTTGGACAAGTGTTAGATACAGATGGTAGAGAAAAAACAGACTTAGATTTGATTAGGCGATATCGTAATATTGCTCAACAACCTGAGTGTGATACTGCTGTCGAAGATATTATTAATGAGGGTATTGTTGCAAATGAAGACGATCAAGCAGTTCAAATTACGCTTTCTCGTTTACCATATCCAGATAAAATTAAAAAAAGAATTAGAGAAGAATTTAGTGAAGTATTAAGGCTACTTCATTTTGAACAAAAGGGTCATGATATCTTTAGGCGTTGGTATGTTGATGGTAGATTATTTTACCATAAAATTATTGACACTAAAAATCCAAAGCAAGGTATTGTCGAACTTAGATACATAGACCCAACAAAGATTAGAAAAGTTAGACAAATAAAATCTCACATAGATAAAAATTCTAGTGTTGATATGATTGATGCAGTTGATGAGTATTATATTTATAATGAAAAAGGTCTATCAGCTGGTGGTGAAACTGGTTTAAAAATAGCTTCAGACGCAATTACATATGCACCATCTGGTTCTGTTGATGGTAATTCTGGTAGGGTTTTATCATATCTACATAAAGCAATTAAACCTGTCAATCAATTACGTATGATCGAAGATGCACTTGTTATCTATCGTATATCAAGAGCTCCAGAAAGACGTATTTTTTATATTGATGTTGGTAATCTTCCTAAGATTAAAGCAGAACAATATCTCAAAGATGTTATGAACCGTTATCGTAATAAATTAGTATATGATGCATCTACTGGAGAAATCCGTGATGATCGTAATCATATGTCAATGTTGGAAGATTTTTGGTTGCCTCGCCGTGAAGGTGGTAGAGGTACAGAGATCACAACTTTACCAGGCGGTTCTAATCTTGGTGAGATTGATGACATTCAATATTTTCAAAAGAAACTTTATAAATCTTTGAATGTTCCTATCTCTCGTATGGATTCAGAAGCAGGATTTTCTTTAGGAAGAGCTTCAGAGATTACAAGAGATGAACTTAAATTTACTAAGTTTGTACAACGTATTCGTAAGAAGTTTGTACCTTTATTTACAGACATTCTTAAAACACAACTTCTATTAAAGGGTGTTATTGCTCCAGAAGATTGGAATGTAATGCAAGAGCATATTCAATATGACTTTTTGCAAGACGGTCATTTTGCAGAGCTCAAAGATGCAGAGCTTCTTAATGATCGTATTCAAACACTTGATTCAATTCAATCATACATTGGAACATTCTTTAGTAAAGAATATGTACTGAAGAAGGTATTGCGTATGAATGATGCAGAGATTGCAGAAATGAATGATCAGATTAAGAAAGAACTTACTGTCGATCCATTAGATGGTGGTATAAGTTTACCAGATGGTGGAGATGGTATTACAAGATATCCTCAAGATGGTGGTGGTGGTGTTATTTCACCGGAACAGATGCCAGACTATGAAGAACCAGAAAAAGAAGGAAATTAATTATGAGTAGAGAATTTGTAGATGCTATTGTATCAGGAAATAATATAGGTGCAGAAGAAGTATTTAGTTCTGTTGTAGGTACAAAGGTTGGTGATACTTTAGAAATAAAGAGGAAAGAATTAGCAAATACTTTTGTTAAATCTATGTCAATAGAACCAGAGGGAAACGATGACTCAGAAGTTTAGTAAAGTGTATTCATCCGTAATTGAGAAGGATGAGCATAAGAAATCTAAAGAATATAAGAAACTTTCACCAAAAATGAGAGATGCTATTGATATTATATTTCAAAAGATGGATTCTAAACCTTCCGATTTCCTAAATAGTTTTGAAAAAAGTATAAAAGAAGTATCGAAAAAATTTAAAGTATCTGAAAAAGAACTTTTGAATTATTTTGAGAAAGAAATGTTATCAATTTAAGGGGTTAGAGTATGGCTTTTACTACAAGAACACTAAGAGATACGGTTGTTAATGCTCCGGGCGCTGGTGGAACAGTTACGGTTAAGGTTGATATCGAAGATGATACTACTGCCAATAATGCTATTCTAGATGCAAGTGCTTTATCTGGTCATGCAAACGGTGCAAAATTACACATCTCTAGGCTTTGGTGGGCATTGACTCAAGGTAGTGCTGATGATGATACTGGGCATATTGAACTTCAAGAAGTATCTTCTGGAACTGATATTGTTCAGATTAGACTTGCTGGAACTGGACACTATGATGGTACTGCTGGTCTTATCAAAGGAACATGTACAAACGCAACTGCAACTTCTGGTGATCATGAATTAACTTGTTTTGGTACATCTGGATTTCTTATAATTGAATTTAAAAAAGATGAAAATTACACAGCTTAAGGATCATTAAAATGAACACAGTAAAATTATTTTCAGAGTCAGTAGAAGAAGTAGAGTACATCTGTGAAGCAAAAGATGATGGTTCTAAGAGCTACAAAATTCGCGGTATTTTTATGCAAGCTGACATAAAGAACCGCAACGGACGGGTATATCCTATGGAAATACTTGA
>ENA-OSJC01000750-OSJC01000750.1-marine-metagenome-genome-assembly--contig:-NODE-750-length-29894-cov-6.616997_pt1 | contig 29894 bp, 22 predicted proteins | sample MGYA00237885_ERZ534234 | MGnify/ENA primary metagenome ERZ534234 (study PRJEB26413, sample SAMN06343907) | marine metagenome | isolation source: coastal waters | place: Atlantic Ocean: West Antarctic... | reverse complement strand
TCGGTGAAATCTCCCTCGATGAAGGTCACGCCTGCTAGCCCATCCATGGGCAGGATGTCCGAAGCAATCACCGTCCCATGATCACCCACTCGCGCTATCGCCACCTGCGACCAGCCGCCCGGTGCACTCCCGAGATCCAATACTGTCATGCCAGGACGAATAAATTTATCCTTTTCCTGCAGTTCCAGCAGCTTGTAGCATGCGCGCGAGCGATAGCCCTCTCGCTGGGCCTGCTGCACATAGGGGTCATCTCGGTGTTCTTTGAGCCACGCTTTGCTCGAGGGTCGTTTCTTCGCCATAGGAGACCACTGTAATTCAGGTTTCTTGCTCGGGGCGCCTTGTGTAGACTACACCGCCCCCGCTGTGATGGGCATTGTACATTGGAAAGACTATGAGCAAGAAATCAAAACCCGATATCAAACAGCTGCGTGCTATAGGTCATAAGCTCAACCCTGTGGTCACCATCGCAGGTAAAGGTCTCAGCGAGACTGTCAGCGCGGAGCTTGATCGAGCGTTGACCGACCATGAGTTGATCAAAGTCAAGATTGCTGTGAGCTCGCGCGAGTCTCGCGCCGAACTATCGAAGCAGATTTGCTCGCGAACAGGCGCCGAGATAGTCCAGAGTATTGGCAGTGTCATTGTCCTGCTGCGGCGCTCCGCCGCGCCCGACCCGCGATTGTCTAATCTGATCAAGCCGCTCTAGCCCAGTGCTTATTCGCTGCTAACGCCGGCGATATTGGCGCAGGTCAGGCTAGTTCAAGACCAAAGAGTCAATTAGCGTCGTCCGGTGTCAGGTCAAAAAATTAGTCAGCTGATACGCCATAATCGCTGCGACACAAGCAAACCCAAAGTAGCCAGCAAGCAGCTAAGCTTGATTAGAGGTGGTGTACCTGGTCAATTTCATACTCGATATCACCACTGGGAGCCTTGACCACAACCACGTCGCCCTCTTCTTTGCCGATTAGGGCACGGGCAATGGGCGAACCCACCGAAATCATGTTGCTCTTCACATCAGCCTCGTCCTCACCCACGATGCGGTATCTCACCGTCTCGTCTGTCCCCACGTTGATCAGGTCAACGGTGGCGCCAAAGATCACTCTGCCTGTTTTGGGAATAGCGGTGATGTCAATGACCTGGACATTGCCCAGCTTTCCCTCAATCTCCAAGATACGACCTTCGGCAAAGCTCTGCTGGTCACGCGCCGCGTGATACTCGGCATTCTCTTTAAGGTCACCGTGAGCTCGCGCCTCTGCGATAGCTTGCACAATGCGCGGGCGCTCCACTCGTTTGAGTCGATCCAGTTCATTTCTGAGCGCCGTTTCTCCGGCCAGTGTCATCGGAAACCTAGTCATCAGCCAATTCTCCTGTGCAGATCCTGAAGGCGCCGCACTGTCTTTTCACCCTTAAACTTCAATGCCATGCAGATTGCCTCTGCGGCGGTAAGGGTGGTTGTGTAAAATACGCCGTGCGCTTCAGCACTGGCGCGAATAGAAGCCGAGTCCTCGATAGCGCGCCTGCCCTCGGTGGTGTTGACAATAAAATCTGCCTCATCGTTTTTGATCATATCCACGATATGAGGCCTGCCTTCGGTGACCTTGTTAACCCGGCACACTGCAAGGCCTGCCTGCTCCAATATCTGAGCGGTACCACCTGTCGCCACCAGAGAGAAGCCCAAATCTGAGAGGTCCTGAGCCACCGCCACAATACCAGGCTTGTCCACATCGCGAACGCTGAGCAGGGCGGTACCGCCACTAGGCGTTCCAGCACCAACGCCCAGCTGAGCCTTCGCGAAGGCCTCGGCAAAGGTATCGCCCGTGCCCATGACTTCGCCAGTGGATTTCATTTCCGGCCCCAAAATAGGATCCACACCCGGAAATTTGTTAAAGGGTAATACTGCCTCTTTGACACTGAAGTAAGGCGGCACAATTTCACGCGTAAACTTCTGCTCAGCCAGCGTTTGCCCCACCATACAGCGGGCCGCGATCTTGGCCAAGGAGACGCCTATGCACTTGGACACAAACGGCACGGTGCGCGAGGCACGAGGATTGACCTCAATCACATAGATCTCATTGTCCTGCCAGGCCAGCTGGACATTCATCAGCCCTTTGACGCCGAGCTCCAGTGCCATTTTTTTGACCTGTGCACGCATTTCGTCCTGCACCTGAGCATCTAGGCTGTAGGGCGGAAGAGAACAAGCAGAGTCACCTGAATGGACACCGGCCTGCTCAATATGCTGCATAATCGCGCCAATCACGACTTCTTCGCCATCACTAACGGCGTCGATATCCACTTCAATCGCTGCACTCAGAAAACTGTCTAACAAGACCGGTGCTTCATCAGAAGCCTGCACTGCGTCGCGCATATAGCGCAGCAGGTCTTCCTCTCGATAGACAATCTCCATGGCACGACCACCGAGCACATAGGAAGGACGCACTACCAGAGGGTAACCAATAGCCTTAGCTGCCTCTACGGCTTCTTCAGTGCTGCGCACGGTAGTGTTGTTGGGCTGTCTGAGCTCCAGCTTCTGTATCATTTTTTGGAAACGTTCTCGATCCTCTGCTCGGTCGATCGCATCCGGCGTAGTCCCTATGATGGGTACACCATGTGCTTCCAGTGCCCGCGCGAGCTTGAGTGGGGTCTGGCCACCAAACTGCACGATCACCCCCTTGGGTTTCTCCAAATTGACGATCTCAAGAACATCCTCCAGTGTCACTGGCTCAAAGTAGAGGCGATCGGAAGTGTCATAATCGGTGGAGACTGTTTCTGGATTGCAGTTGACCATAATCGTTTCATAGCCATCCTCGCTCAGCGCCAACGCCGCATGCACACAGCAATAATCAAATTCAATACCTTGGCCAATGCGGTTAGGGCCACCGCCCAATATCAAAATTTTATCTCGGTCTGAGGGGGCCGCTTCGCATTCTTCCTCATACGTTGAATACATATACGCTGTGGTCGAGGCAAATTCTGCTGCACAGGTATCCACCCGTTTGAACACCGGGCGCACACCGAGATTATGGCGGTGCTCACGCACTTTCGCCTCCGACGCAGCCAGCAGTACCGAAAGGCGCTCGTCCGAAAAGCCCTTGCGCTTGAGTGCAAACATTTGCGCATGATCGATCTTTTCCAGACCGATCGTTTTTAAACTGTCCTCTGTGGACACGATGTCCTGAATCTGAACGAGGAACCAAGGGTCCACGCCAGAGTAGCGAGACACCTCGTCCAAACTCATCCCTGCGCGAAAAGCATCTCCGAGATACCAGATACGGTTCGGACCCGGATTGGTGAGCTCTAACACCAGTTCAGCGCGCAGCTCAGGATCGTCCACATCGATCATATGTTCAAACCCAGCGGAATCCACCTCGAGGCCTCGCAGTGCTTTTTGCAAAGACTCCTGAAATGTACGACCTATAGCCATCACTTCACCCACGGACTTCATCTGGGTAGTGAGACGATCGTCTGCACCGCTGAACTTTTCAAACGCAAAACGGGGGATCTTTGTCACAATATAATCAATGGAGGGCTCAAAAGATGCGGGCGTGACACCACCGGTAATATCATTCAGTAACTCATCCAGCGTATAACCAATCGCCAATTTAGCCGCCACTTTAGCAATCGGAAAGCCCGTGGCCTTGGATGCCAGAGCCGAGGAGCGGGACACCCTGGGATTCATTTCAATGATCACCATCCGGCCGGTTTTAGGATCCTGCCCGAACTGCACGTTGGAGCCGCCCGTTTCCACCCCAATCTCACGCAGCACCGCCACAGAGGCATTGCGCATGATCTGGTATTCTTTGTCAGTGAGTGTCTGTGCGGGTGCCACAGTGATTGAATCACCCGTATGCACGCCCATTGCGTCAAAGTTTTCAATCGCACATATAATGATGCAGTTGTCGTTTTTGTCACGAACCACTTCCATCTCGAACTCTTTCCAGCCGATAAGAGATTCGTCTATTAAGAGTTCATTGGTCGGCGATAAAGCCAGTCCCCGTCGACAGATTTCCTCAAATTCACTGCGGTTGTAAGCGATGCCCCCACCCGACCCGCCCATGGTAAAGGAAGGGCGAATAATGCATGGGAACCCAATGGAATCCTGCACCTGAAAGGCTTCCTCGAGGCTGTGGGCAATAACAGAACGCGGTGTATCGAGGCCTATGCTCTTCATCGCCTTATCAAACAGCTGGCGATCTTCCGCCTTGTCGATCGCCTCCTTCGTAGCCCCTATCATCTCCACGCCATGTGCTTCCAATACACCTTCGCGGGCCAGATCGAGAGCACAGTTGAGTGCGGTCTGACCACCCATGGTGGGCAACAGAGCATCGGGGCTCTCTATCTCAATAATGCGAGCCACGGTCTGCCATTCGATGGGCTCAATATACGTAGCATCGGCCATTGCAGGGTCGGTCATGATAGTAGCGGGATTGGAGTTCACCAAAATGACCCGGTAGCCTTCCTCCCGCAACGCCTTGCAGGCCTGCGCACCAGAGTAATCAAACTCGCAAGCTTGACCGATAATAATAGGGCCTGCGCCAAGGATCAAAATACTTTTTATGTCAGTACGCTTCGGCATAGTCGCTTACTTCTTCCGGGCCCGTGCAGTGATCAATTCAATAAAGTGTTCAAATAACGGCGCCGCATCATGCGGTCCCGGGCTAGCTTCTGGGTGACCCTGAAAGCTGAAAGCGTCCTTATCGGTGCGGTGCATTCCCTGCAAACTTCCGTCGAAAAGCGACTTGTGGGTCATACGCAAATTATCCGGCAAACTATGCTCATCCACGGCGAAGCCATGGTTCTGGCTGGTAATCAGAACCGTGCCTTCATCTAAATTTTCTACTGGATGGTTGGCACCATGATGGCCAAACTTCATTTTTACCGTCGCTGCGCCACTGGCCAAACCCAACAGCTGATGGCCCAAACAAATACCAAACACGGGAACATCTGTTGCAAGAATAGATTGAATGGCCTCAATCGCGTAGCGACATGGCTCGGGATCACCTGGGCCGTTAGACAGGAAGATCCCATCAGGCTTCATAGCAAGCACTTCGGCTGCCGATGTCTGGGCAGGGACGACTGTGAGGCGGCAGCCATGGTCGACCAACATCCTCAAAATATTGCGTTTGACGCCGAAGTCATAGGCCACAACATGCCAAGGCAAATCAGATTCAGCGCGCTCACGGTAGCCCTCCCCTATAGCCCAGCTACCCTCGCGCCAAGTATAGTTTTGCACCGTTGTCACTTCTTTCGCGAGGTCCACGCCCTTAAGACCGGCAAAATCTCGCGCCTGCGCCAGGGCAGACGCTTCATCGATCGCTTCACCTGCCATCAGGCAGCCACTCAGAGCACCCTTCTCGCGCAAAATACGGGTGAGCCGCCGCGTATCGATCTCAGCAATCGCAACAATATTATGATGGCATAAATACTCCGACAGTCCTTGCTGATTACGATAGTTACTGGCGAGTAAAGGTAAGTTCCTGATCACAAGACCGGTCGCCCAAATTGCATTGGACTCCGCATCCTCGTCGTTGGTGCCAGTATTGCCGATATGAGGGTAAGTCAGGGTGACAATCTGGCGTGCGTAGGAGGGGTCAGTGAGGATTTCCTGATAACCGCTCATGGCGGTATTAAATACCACCTCGCCCACGGAGGTTCCAGTGGCGCCTATTGCCAACCCTCTAAAGATACTGCCATCTTCAAGGGCTAATATGGCCGGAATAGACAAACAAACCTCCATCGTTCAGTGGCGTAACGCCAGCTGCGCGCGCTCGCAAAAAGGCGAGATGAGGTGCACCACATCTCGCCTTTTCACATGAATACAGCTCTAGTTAGTCGCAAGTGCACACTACGCCCGATGCGCCAGTCGGGAGTGTGTAATCTGGCGTGAGAGTGTAGGGGATGCGCTCCATAGTGTCCAGACCACTGTCTCGTGATTCTCATAGGAATTGGATTTTCGTTCAAGCGACTTCGCGTCATCAGACCCAAGGCGCGCACACCTATGTCGATGACAAAAAACGTCTAAAGCAATTGCTTTAATCCAGAAACCGCTTATTATCACCTGTATGAACAAGACGATGAGGTTTCCTGCATGACTTATGTGAATGGTAAAACTGCCGTGCTTACAGGCGCGGGCTCAGGTATCGGCCGCGCGCTGGCAGTGCAACTAAACCGCGAGGGCTGCGAGCTGTACCTGAGCGACATCAGTGCCGATTGCCTGAATGAAACCCTCGCAATGCTATCGCGCAAAGAGATTTTTGCCGATATGCATGTTCTCGATGTGGCTGAAAAACTGAGCGTCCATCGCTGGGCCGAAAACATCGCCGAGACCAGAGGCCATGTTGATATTGTCATCAACAACGCAGGCGTCGGTCTCGTATCAAGCGTCGAGAATCACCGCTACGAAGACTTTGAGTGGCTGATGGGTATTAATTTCTGGGGCGTCGTTTATGGCACACAGGCCTTTCTGCCCCTACTACGTAAATCTCAACAGGGACACTTGGTCAACATTTCCTCGGTGTTCGGCCTAATGTCAGCTCCCACTCAATCGGCTTATAACGCGGCCAAATTTGCAGTGCGTGGTTACACCGAAGCCCTCCGCCAAGAGATGGATGGCGGTAACGTCCACGTGTGCTGCGTCCACCCCGGCGGCATCAAGACCAACATCGCTCGCGCTGCACGCAGCGGAGATTCTGACCTCAATGCCGACGAGCGTAACAGTGAGTTTCAGAAACTGGCTCACACGAGCCCGGAAGAAGCCGCTGCACAAATCGTTGGTGCCGTAGAGAAGCGCAAAAAACGGCTTCTAATTGGCATGGATGCCAAATTAATTTCCCTTGTATGCCGCCTATTTCCTGTGCGCTATCCCCGAATCTTGGGGATGCGAACGGGCACTACTGGCAAGCGACTGAAATGACAACACTCGCGCATGCGACATCGGGAAAAAATGCAGACACGCGCGACCGTCTGCTGCTAATGGCATTGCGACTCTATGCTCGTGAAGGCCTGCATGCAGTTTCACTGCGGCGCATCAGTATCGAGGCAGGCTCAAAAAACTCCGCGGCGATGCATTATCACTTCCACAATAAAGTGGGCGTGATTCAAGCGCTAATAGACATGATTGCAGATGAACTGGGATATATTGCCACTGCCCTGCGCCCAGAGCAGTCATCGAAGCGGTCACTGCGCAGTGCGTGTCGTGATACGCTGCGCCCGCTAATTGAATTACCCGCAAAAAAAAGCTGGGGCGCCGACGGAGTCAAGTTTCTGTCCCGACTGTTGAGTGAGAGCGATGCCGAAATCGCCAAGATGGTCAATACCATGTGTGCACCCTTCTCGCAGCGATTGGACCATGCTTTAGCCGAACAATTGCCCGCTCTGCCTGCTCCGGTCCGACGGCTGCGGCTTATGTTTATTAGCACCAATGTATTTCACGGCGTCGCAGAAGTTTTCTGGCTCACCAACACACCACTGGGAGACCTAAGCTATTTCGATGAAGACACTTTACTCGACCATCTGGTTGACTACCTAATTGGCGGCCTTGAGGCTCCCAGCCTGACCGCTAACTAACCTCATGAAACAAGAGAGCACACAATGATAGACGAAGTACAAGACCTGATATTTGATCTGACCCTGACGGACGATCAGCGTATGAATCGCGAAACCATGCAGCGCTTTTCTGCTACGGAGATCCGACCACTGGCCAAGTCGGTAGACTCCGGTGACAGTCCAGCGCAGGACTTTTATCCTAAAACTGCAGCGTTGGGAATTGCTCTGTTACCCATTCCGGAGGCCCTAGGGGGTGCAGGCGTCGAACGCTCACCCTCATCCAATGCACTGATTCTCGAGGATCTTGCGCACGGTGATTTCTCTTTGGCCCTAGCATCTATAAGTCCCGCCGCTTTTGTAAACACCGTTATCGACCAAGGCTCAGACGCACAACGAGAAAAATATCTGCCGCTGTTTTGCTCACAGGATTTTACCGCAGCCACGACCGCATTGCTGGAACCGCGGGCAACCTTTGAACCCTCGCAGCCGGCCACGACCGCTATTGCCAATGGCGAAGGGTTTTGCCTTTCGGGCACCAAATCCATGGTGCCGCTGGGCATAGACGCGGAACTTGTGTTGGTGATTGCGCACATGGAAAATGGTGACCCTGCCGCTTTTATTGTCGAGGGCACACCCGCTGGCATGACGCGCACTGCAGAAGACAATATGGGACTGCATGGAGCGCAGTTGGCGACACTAACACTAGACAATGTGCAGCTGCCTTCCAGCGCCCGGTTGGGCGAAGGACCCTTTGATTTGCAGCGTTTTATTGACCTAAGTCGTATCGGTATATGTGCACTCGCGGTGGGCACCTGTCAGGCGGTACTGGATTACGTCAAAACCTACTGCAACGAGAGAATTGCCTTTGGTGAACCTATTACCAACCGTCAATCCGTGGCGTTCATGATTGCTGACATCGCCATAGAAATGGAGTCCATGCGCCTGATGACTTGGCGCGCCGCCTCGCGCGCTGAGCAGGGTTTAGATTTTCACGAGCACGCTTACCTTGCCAAAGTGTTCTGCGCAGAACACGCTATGAAGATCGGCACCGACGGCGTGCAACTACTGGGTGGGCACGGCTTTTGTACCGAGCACCCCGTGGAGTTGTGGTATCGCGATCTGCGCGCCATTGCCATGCTGGAAGGCGTCGCCAGCGTCTGACCCTATGACTTTCGAATTCAGGAGCAAAGACAATGATTAATCTCGAACTCAGTAAAAAGCATGAAGACACTTTCGGACAGGTCATGATGCTGGCTGAACACATGATGCGACCCTACTCGCGCAAATATGACAAGGAAGAGCACACCTACCCCAAAGAAATGGAAGAGGTCGCCAAATTAATCGGCGGTGCGCGTTCAAACCCTGCAGGCCCGAAGACAGCTATCCCAGAAGGCACCGTCGTAAACGGGGGCAACATGGGCGCTGTAGTGGGGTTGTTCGGCCTCTGTTGGGGTGATGTTGGCCTGTTTTTAGCCATGCCCGGCAGCGGCTTGGGCAACGCCGCGATTACGGCAGTGGGCACGCCTGAGCAAGTAGAAAAATACGGCGGCAGCTACGCCGCCATGTGCATTACCGAACCGGGCACCGGCTCAGACTCAGCGAACATCAGCACCACCGCAGTGGCAGATGGCGACGAATGGGTCCTCAACGGCGAGAAGATTTATGTCACTGATGGTGATCGTTGTGACACGCTGGTCGTGTGGGCCACACTGGATAAGTCACTTGGCAAGGCTGCAATCAAGTCGTTCATTGTAGAGAAAGGTACGCCCGGCTGCGAAGTCACCCGACTAGAGCGCAAACTCGGCATACGAGCGTCCGATACGGCGGCGATCAGCTTTAATGACTGCAGAATTCCCAGAACCAATATCCTTGGCAGCGCGGAACTGGCGACCGATGCAGAAGGACGCAAGAAGGCGTTTGGGGGTGTCATGCAAACCTTTGACAACACGCGCCCCCCAGTCGCCGCTATGGCTATCGGCTTGTCGCGCGCTGCGCTGGACATGTCTCGTGAGCTTCTCAAAGAGGAGGGCGTGGAACTCAGGTTCGATAAAAAGCCGATCAACCTGAGTGCGCTAGAAGCAGAGCTGTGTCACATGGAAGCAGAGTGGCACGGCGCCCGATTGCTGGTGCTAAAGGCTGCCTGGATGGCAGACAATAAAATACCCAACTCGATGGAAGCGTCCATGTGCAAAGCTAAGGCGGGACGCGTGGGCAACCATATCACTCTGCGCTGTGTTGCACTGTGTCAAAGCTTGGGATACAGCGAGAATGTTCTGTTGGAGAAATTTGCGCGCGACTCCAAGATCCTGGACATCTTCGAGGGCACACAGCAGATACAACAATTAATCGTGGCGCGTCGGGTACTGGAGAAATCTTCCTCTGAACTCAAATAGCACTGCGCGACAGGACTTCTCTTGTCAGGGCGACTGACCCGCCAACAGCTGACTGTCCTCATTCTGGCGCTGATGTCCACGGGAATGGGACAGTCTCTGGTATTTGCCATCCTCGCGCCGTTAGGCCGAGAAGTGCATCTGGGCGAATTGCAGATCACTTCTATTATCGCACTCTCGGCATTGATTTTCGGACTTGCTGCACCGCATTGGGGTCGGCTTAGCGATCGCATTGGACGCAAGCCCATCATGATCACCGGATTGATCGGGTACACAGTGGGTACTGTGCTGTTCACCAGTGTATTCTACGCAGGAATGACAGGTCTGCTGAGCGGCACGCTGCTTTATGTCGTTCTATTAGTAACGCGCTGCTCCCAATCGATTGTTATGTCAGCCACTGGCCCCGCTAGTGCCGCCTACGCTGCGGACCATACGAGTCGAGATGAACGCACAAAAACTATGGCTAGACTTGGCACCGCTAACAGCATGGGCACCATTCTTGGACCTGCCGTGAGTGGAGCCCTAGCGACTTTTGGCCTACTGGCCCCCCTGTATTTTGCTGCCGCCTTAGCCGCTGCAGCCGCCATGGTGGTATGGCGAAAATTACCGATGACACCGGATATACCGCACAGAGATCGCAAGCCTTCCCGCAAGCTGCGCTATACGGATAAGCGCATTGCGTTGCTACTGGTCACCGCCGTTGGTTTGTTTATTGGATTCTCCAGCATACAACAAACCCTAGGGTTCCAGCTGCAGGATAAACTTGATCTTAGCGGCATTGAAACAGCGCAAATGACCGGTGCGGCTTTGCTGGTCTGTGCGACTTTTACTTTTCTCACTCAGATCACCGTGATGCAGCGGCTGCAACTGCGGCCCACACAATTCGTGCGTATCGGCTTACTGTCCATGCTGATAGGCGCCGCGGTGATTTCGGGTTTTGAGACTTTTGTAGTCTTGGCTGTTGGCATGGCCTTTCTCGGTATCGGCATGGCACTGTGCATGCCATCGATTGCCGCGGGCGCTTCGCTGGCCGTATCGACGGAGGAACAGGGCGCAGCGGCGGGCCTGATAAGCTCATGTCCTGCAATAGGTTTTGCGATCGGCCCCATCTGCGCCGGCGGGTTGTATCAGTACCACACCGCTCTGGCACCACTGTTCAGCACTGGCGTGTTGTTGATCGTACTGGTGGTGTTGGTCATCAATGATCGCTGATCAATCACTCATCACCACTTACAAGCGCTCCAGTGCCACGCGCAGATTTTTCGGAATCGGTACAGAACGGTTTTCCGCTCGCTCAACAAAGACATGTACGAAATAACCGTGTGCAGCAGCGACCTGCTCGCCCTCCCTAAAAATGGCAATGCCATACTGCACTGAACTGTTGCCGAGCCGGTCCACGCGCAAACCGGCTTCTACGGACTCGGGGTACGTAATAGGAGCATGGTATTCGCAGCCCGAACTGACCACGTAGCCAACAATAGTCCCGTCACTAATATCCAGTCCGCCCTCTTCAATGAGGTAGCGGTTAGCAACGGTATCGAAATAAGCGTAGTAGGTCACATTGTTCACATGGCCATAAATATCATTGTCGGACCAGCGCGTAGAGATCGGATAGAACAGTTTATAATCCGCTCTGGTGGGCGGTGCCTCCTTACTCATGCGCCACCTCCGTAGGCGGCTTTATAGATGGATAGCGCGTCTTCATACGACACTTCTCGCGGATTATTCATCAGCAGGCGCTGCTGCAGCATTGCATCACTGGCCAACATTTCCAGATCGCTTTCTTTCACTCCGGCCTGTTGCAATGTGGCAGGCAATTTTACATCGTCGACAAGCTGACGCAGTGCCTCCGTCAGTGCAGCACTTTTGGCACTGGCGCTGCCCGCAACCGTGGCTCCGATCACAACCTCTGCCAGCTCCGCATAAAGTTCATCCGCATGCGACGCATTAAACGCCAACACAGACGGCAACACTAGCGAGTTACTCAAGCCGTGGGGAATATGGTAGTGGCCACCCAACGGATAGGCCAATGCATGTACCGCGCCGACAGGGGCATTCGCAAATGCTTGACCCGCCAAACAGGCACCCAAAAGCATATTTCCTCGCGCTTCGCGATTGCCACCGTCATGCACCGCGGTGCGAATATTGCGCGATAACAGTGCTAAGGCCTTAACGGCCAGATTGTCGGACAAAGGGTTTTTCTTATGGCGAGACGTATAGGCTTCGATGGCGTGAACCATCGCATCAACTCCGGTCATGGCGGTGATAGCGGGTGGCAGTCCCAAGGTTAGTGCGGCATCTAACACCGCTATATCCGGCAACAATATCGGCGATGAGACGCCGGCCTTGGTCGTCTCACCAGTGGTGATTACGGCCACCGGTGTGACCTCGGAACCCGTTCCTGCCGTCGTGGGCACTAGAATCAATGGCAGTCTGGGGCCGGTTACCTGATTCACGCCATACAGCTCAGATAGTGTTTGCTGAGAACCGAGCAGCACTGCCACCACCTTGGCCACGTCCATTGAGCTGCCACCGCCAACCGCTATGACGCCATCGACATTGCCACGGCGCGCCACTTCGGCGGCAGCCAGTACAGTGGCTTCTGGTGGATCTTCGCGTACTTGGTCAAACACCAGCGGTGCGAGCCCTTCTTTTTCCAACGCGGCAAGAACTGGCTGTATTAGGCCGATAGACATCAATCCAGGATCGGTGACCAGCAGAGGATGCTCTATACCCAAGCGCCTGCACTGGGCGGCAAGTTCCAGTGCACTGCCGACTCCATTAATAATTCTAGCGACCGCAGTGAATTCAAAGCTTTGCATCTAAGACTCCCTACATCGTGATGATGACCTTGCCACGTGCGCGACGTTCTATCATACAGTTGAAGGCTTCTTCATACTGCTCTACAGGAAAGCTATCCGTCACCTCCGGGCTGATTTTACCGCTGGCAAATAACGCCCACAGCTCCTCAATATTCTTTAAATTAACCTCGGGCTCCTCACCCGAAAAGCGTCCCCAGAACACACCCACGATAGAACAGCCTTTGAGCAAAGCAAGGTTGAGTGCGATCTTGGGAATAGGACCGCTGGCAAAACCAATGACCAGATAACGACCGTTCCAAGCCATACCGCGAAGCGCCGGCTCTGCATAATCACCACCCACCGGGTCGTAAACTACATCCACACCTTTTCCACCCGTCAATTCCTTGATGGCATCCTTCAGGTTCACTTCACTGTAATTGATGATCTCATCAGCGCCCAATTTCTTACACAGCTTGAGCTTCTCATCGGTACTCGCTGCTGCAATAACCTTGGCACCCATTTGTTTGCCCAGTTCAATAGCACTGGTGCCGACGCCTCCGGCTGCTCCCAGCACCAGCAGGGTTTCACCCGGCTGGATATTGGCCCGCTGTTTGAGAGCGTAATAGGAGGTAAAGTAGGTAATGCTAACGCCAGCAGCCTGCTCAAAGCTGAGCCCCTCGGGCATCGGAAATGCACTCAACTCACTGACCGCAATTTTTTGGCAAAATGCGCCGGAGCCACCTGCGGATAGCACCTTGTCTCCTACCTTGAAACGACTGACTTTGGCCCCGACTGCTGCCACTACTCCGGCACACTCGCCACCTGGAATAAACGGCATCTCAGGCTGGTACTGGTATTTACCCTGAATCATTAGCACGTCGGGGAAGTTCAGACCCGCAGCCTTAACGTCGATCAATACATCGTGCTCACCCACTTCGGGTTCCGGCCAGTCCAACACCAGCTCTAGCTTATCGGGTAGACCATGTTCTTTGCATGTCACTGCTTTCATTATTATTCCTCAGGTGATCGAAATCGGTAGTAGAGACTAAAACAAAAACGGCGCCCTTAAGCGCCGTTTTATCCAGTACAACATCACGCGACTTCGAACAAACCTGCCGCACCCATGCCGCCACCCACACACATCGTGACAACGACGTATTTAACGCCACGACGTTTGCCCTCGATCAGCGCGTGACCAATCATGCGCGAGCCACTCATGCCATAGGGGTGTCCGATAGAAATAGCACCGCCGTTCACATTGAGCTTATCATTGTCGATGCCCAACTGATCGCGACAGTAAATGACCTGCACGGCAAAGGCTTCGTTGAGTTCCCACAGGCCAATGTCATCAACCGACAGACCGTGCTGCTTGAGCAGCTTGGGCACTGCAAAGACCGGGCCAATCCCCATCTCATCGGGAGCACAACCGGCAACAGCGATACCGCGATAAATTCCCAGAGGCTGCAGACCCTCGCTCTCAGCAACCTTTGAATCCATAATCAGCTGAGCGGAAGACCCGTCAGAGAGTTGTGATGCATTGCCAGCGGTGATAGTGCCACCTTCAATGACGGTTTTTAGACCTTGGAGGCCTTCCAACGTTGTGCCACGCAAACCTTCATCAGCAGACACAGTCGCTTCAACTTCTGACGAATTCCCGGTCGCTTTATCCCAGGCGATGCGTTTACAGGTAACGTCGACTAATTCATCGGCAAACTTACCAGCGGCATAAGCCGCCGCAGTGCGTTGCTGCGATTGCAGACCGTATTCGTCCATCGCTTCACGCGAAACGTTGTAACGGTCGGCAACAATTTCGGCTGTTTGCAGCATTGGCACGAACATATTAGGCTCAATCGCCATCAACTCATCGTCTACCATACGATGCAGGTTCATGTGTTCATTCTGCACTAGCGAAATAGACTCCAGTCCACCGCCGATCACACAGTCCATGCCGTCGTACATGACCTGCTTCGCAGCCGTTGCTACCGCCATCAGGCCCGACGAACATTGACGGTCTATCGTCATACCCGACGTGGTAATCGGCAGACCCGCACGCAACGCAATCTGGCGCGCGATGTTGGAACCGGTGGCACCCTGTTGCAGGGCACTGCCCATAATCACGTCTTCGACGCGAGCCGGGTCTATACCGGCGCGCCGGACCGCCTCGGCCACTGATGCCGCGCCCAAAGTTGCCCCGCCAAGATTATTAAACCCGCCACGAAAGGCCTTGCCAATCGGGGTGCGAGCGGTGGATACAATTACAGCTTCTTTCATTCCCTTTCCTCCGGTAACCGTGACCCCAGTGGGGCCAACATAGTAGATTTAGTCTTAGCTGAGTCCCAGCCCCTGCATCGCGAGGCCAGCCATTTTCATGGTCTGCTCGGCGCCGGTCTGTGGCTGGGTCTCACCATCGGTAGAACTGATGGCGTCCCAATTCGCGGCAATTCCCTCAGGTGTCTGATCTTCCGGTGCCAACCAGATACCCGCAGACTCAACGATTCGGGCCACAGAGAAACCGCCCGCACCAGCCGCCATAATTGTTCTGGTCGGTGCGTCCTCGCTCACCATGTACAGTACTGCCGGTGTTACCGTTTCGGGGGTCAGCAGTGCAAATGCTTCCTCTGGAATCAGACCTTCGGTCATGCGAGTGCCCGCAGTAGGCGCTAGGGCGCTGATACGTATATTGTACTTAGCGCCTTCCTGTGCCAACGTATTCATTAAGCCGATCACGCCCATCTTGGCGCTGCCATAGTTGGCCTGCCCAAAGTTGCCGTACAGCCCGGATGACGACGTGGTGACCACAATACGACCGTATGCCTGTTCCCGCATAATCTCCCAACAGGCCTTGGTACAATTGACACTGCCCATCAGATGCACATCCAGCACCAGTTTGAAGTCGTCCAGTGTGCCTTTGACAAAACTCTTGTCGCGCAGGATACCGGCATTGTTGACTAGGATATCAACGCGGCCCCACTTGTCCATCGTCTGCTGAACCATGGCCTCGACTTCGTCGTATTTGGCAACATTGGCACCGTTGGCTATCGCCTCGCCGCCTAGCGCCTCTATCTCTGCCACCACAGCCTTGGCCGCATCGGATGAGCCACCTGAGCCATCAACACCGCCACCTAGATCGTTAACGACAACTTTTGCGCCACGTTTCGCCAGCTCGATAGCATGACTGCGGCCTAACCCTTGACCAGAACCGGTAACAATTGCGACCTTACCGTCATAACGAATAGACATTACTCAACCCCTCTTAACAAAAAAATAAATAAGCCCGCTAATCAGCCGGCGATTACCATACTCAGCCATTCAGCCACTAATGCCGGCGTTTCCTCTCCCTCGATCTCTATGGAAACAACCTGCTTGATTAGAAAGCGATTATCATCTTTGCGTACGATGTCGGCAATTTCCGAGTTAGCGCGAACGCGCTTGCCGGACTTCACTGGCGCCAGAAAACGCACCTTGTCAAACCCGTAGTTTAGCCCCATCACAATGTTCTCAGGAATCACGCCATTGCCTTCAATCATTTTAGGGAGGAGTGATAGGGTCAAGAACCCGTGAGCGATGGTGCTCCCAAACGGCGTATTCTTTGCAGCTTCTTCGTCCACATGAATAAACTGATGATCTTCGGTGCAGTCGGCGAAAACATTGATACGGTCCTGCGTCACCTCGATCCACTCACCGGGTTCGAACTTAGTGCCGATAGCGTCTAACATTTCTTCCTTGGGTACGATCTTTACTGCCATAGTGTGCTCCTCATCGATTTTTGCTGCGCCAGAAACGGTTGATTGTTGTCGAGCCATACTACTTCATTCGCCGCTATGGGCGCTGATGGCAAAGGTACTTTTGGTCAAAGAACTACCAAATGCGGCTATGAACCAACCATATCAGATTAAAAAAGAATTTGAACATACAGTATGTATTTGGCGGGTTCAAGTATTTTATACCCAGACCCGCCGTCTCCCGGGCGAATCACGGCGAGCGACGGTTGGCCCCGGCGCTTAATGCGTCATCGATGGGGACACTCTGCGCCAGTCAGAGCAGCTCCGCCTGAGGTTAAAAGTTGTACTGCAGTTTTAACCCGTAAATACGCGGATCAGACAGCGTGGTTCCCGCGTTTTGGGTCACAGTAGCGGGCCGTCCTCGGTTGAGGATATTCCGATCATCGGTGATATTTTTGACGAATGCAGTCACCTCCCATTGCTGATCGAGGGCGGCCATATTCACACGCGCATCCCAACGGTCATAGCTGTCGACTCTATCATATTGCGGATCATTGAAAATCGACATCCACTGTTTGCCGGTGTAGGCATAAGTACCGGTAGCGGACCAATCGAGATCAAACATCTGCCAAAAATAGGTAGCATTCAAAGACGCCTTGTTTTTGGGCGTCAACACAAATTCATTGCCTTGGAGATCCTGCTCGTCGGTGCATAGCGGGTTCTGAGTATCGCCCACTGCATAGGGCCCCAAAGTGCAAGCGTTGGCATCTTTGCTGGAGAAGGTTTTAAACTCCGTGAAATTGTAAGAGTACGTTCCGCTGAGCATGATGCTCGGTATCGGCAGGGCTCTAAAGTCCAGTTCCAGACCGGCGGCTTCTGCATCTTTGGCATTTTCAAAAGTGTTCAAGGCGATGCCGTTTTCCACGTCCTGCTTAATCACCTGTAACTCGGTGTAATCGTAGTAATACACAGAGGCACCCACATTCAACCGGTTTTCAAATGTTGACCCTTTATAGCCTATCTCATAGGAGATAATTTCTTCCGGCTTCACCACATCAACATCTATAGTAGCGCTGGGCTTTTGAAAATTAAAACCACCAGAGCGATAACCCGTCGCGATAAAGGCGTACAGAAACTGATCCTCCGTCAAGTAATGGTCCGCACCCAAGCGCCAGGTCCACTTGTCCCAACTGTCATCTTCATTCCTGTACACGGTAGGATCATTAGGATCGCCAACATACTGCACAAAGGTATTATCACTGCCTTTCTTCTCATCATACGAATAACGCAAACCGGCGGTCAGCACGGTCTTGGGTGATAGATCCCACGATAGCTGTCCATAGGTTGCGTAGGATCGAGTATCGACACTTGCTTCCCCGCGATAAAGATAATTATCGGAACTTACAACGTTAGGCACATCGACGCCAACGAGGTTGGCAAGGTCGACGATATACTGGTACATCTCCATTAACTCATCATTCCACTCTCGAAAATCCACCACCTGATTTTCGTCGCTGTGGTAGTAATAGAGTCCGCCCAACAACGAGAAATCACTGTCCCATTCCGACGAGTACTGCAATTCGTGGGAGCTGAATCTCGCGTCCTGGTCGACGTTGAAGGTCATATCGGCGCCCGTAATCGGATTCCCTGGGAAGCCGGGGAGATTCGCGACAGGAATATCAACGCCTCCGATTTTGGTAGTGATCTTGGTCCAGTCGACGCCCGAGTCCGCCTGAACGCTGGCGTCGGCATCATTTGTGGTATCAAACCAGTATTTGTTATAGCCCCCGGTGTACTTGAGGGTGAAAGTGTCTGCGCTGTATTCGCTATTCAGAAAGACCGCCCAGCGCCGGTTTTTGAGATTTGGATTACGGTCTTGTGTTACTTTATTTTCATCTTGCAGCGCGGGATTCTCTATGGCCAAGCCCTGGCGCATATTGACGAAGTTCTGCGCGGGGAGCATACCCGGCAAGCTAATGGTCGCACCAGTAGTATCATTCGTTACGGGTTGCGCTAACTCGCGTGCAAAAGGCTCCAGTATGTAGGCGCTTCCCTGCCGATACTCGCGGTCCACACCTATCACCTTGAGCACGGTATTCCAGCGATCATTGGGCTGATACTCCAGGCTCACCGTACCGTAGGGCGTTTTGTCCTGCTCATAGTCCTTGCCGTTGTACGTGTTTTTTTGGAATCCATCGTGGCTGATATAGGACGCACCCGCCAACACACTCAATGTGTCAGTGATCGGGCCACTGGCCAGCCCCTGAATTAATCTGCCGTCGTAATTGGTGAGTTGCGCTGTGACGTTACCCTCCCACTCCTCGCTAGGTCGCTTACTGACAAAGCTTATGGCACCGCCGACAGAATTGCGGCCATAGAGGATGCCCTGTGGCCCCCGCAATACCTCAATGCGCTCAATATCCATGAATTCGGAATAATTGAATATGCCGTTTTCCGTGTTGTATACACCGTCCCAATAGATACCGATGCCTGGCTCTGAACCTACTGCCAGATTGGGCCGACCCACCCCGCGAATACTGACCCTAAACGTTGTAATCGACAGGGAAGGCGTATGTACCACCAGGTCCTGGCTACCCGTAATGCCCAACTGATCAAGCGTGGCGCTGTCAAAGGCGCTAATTGATGCGGCAGTATCCATCAGCGAGGCTTCCCGCTTATTGGCCGTTACAATGATTTCTTCAAGCGAGTTAACTGCTGCTGCAGACACCAAAGGGGCTACGGGAAAAAAAGCCATCAACGCCAGAAACGGCGCATACCGGTTATTAGCGATATTCATTACACTGCGTCCCTTCTTATTGATATTTTACTGAACCTACATTAGTCGACCACTAATTTAAAGCAATGTTTTTTAGAAAACGCCTGTGCAGACAGACCGCGACAATTGTTGTTTGCACAGACGTATCGAAGTATTGCGCTGAAGCCCCGCTATGAGAGGTATTGTTTCAGCTCATTACGGCCGACCACCATGCGATGCACGGCATCGGGACCGTCGGCTAATCGCAGCGTACGCTGGGACATGTACATGTTGGCCAGCGGTGTATCTTGGCTGACGCCTAATGCGCCAAACATCTGGATTGCCTCGTCCACGATGCGAATAGAAATATTAGGCACCGCGGTCTTAATCATCGAAATCCACACGCGGGCCTCTTTCGCATCGACGTGATCCATCATCCAAGCCGTCTTTAGCGTGAGCAGGCGGGCCTGTTCAATATCCATTCGCGCATTCGCGATAATGTCGATATTACCGCCCAGACGCGCCAGAGGCTTGCCAAAAGCGACCCGCGAAACAGCCCGCTGGCAGAGCAGCTCTAGTGCTTTTTCTGCAGCACCGATGGCACGCATGCAGTGATGTATGCGACCTGGCCCAAGTCGACCCTGGGAAATCTCAAAACCGCGGCCGGAGCCCAAAAGAATATTTTCCTTGGGTACGCGCACATTGGTGAATTTTTGATGCATGTGGCCGTGAGGCGCATCATCCATGGAGAACACGTTCATGGCCCGCAGGTTTTCAAAACCTGGCGCGTCCATGGGCACGAGTATTTGCGACTGCTGCTGATGCTTGGGCGCGTCCGGCTCCGTTTTTACCATGACAATCATAACCTTACAACGAGGGTCGCCAGCACCTGATACATAGTGCTTCTCGCCATTGATCACCCAATCGTCGCCATCGAGTACTGCCTCAGTGCAAATATTAGTGGCGTCAGAAGACGCCACTCCGGGCTCAGTCATGGAAAAAGCCGAGCGAATCTCACCGTTCAACAGTGGCTCCAACCACTTTTTTTTCTGCTCCTCGGTACCGTATTTATGCAGCACCTCCATATTCCCCGTATCGGGCGCAGCGCAATTAAAGACCTCTGCGGCCAAATGTGACTTGCCCATCTCTTCTGCAAGATACGCATACTCCACCGTATTCAAGCCAGAGCCGGCGTCACCGTCGGTGAGAAAGAAATTCCACAGCCCCTTTGCTTTTGCCTTGGCTTTCAGGCCCTCCCGAATATCGGTCTGACGCTGGGTGAATTCCCAACGATCGCCGACAGCAATCTCAGTGAAGTACTCGACTTCTACCGGCAGGATTTCCTTCTCAGTAAAACACCGTACCTCTTCGAGCAGCGGTGCCAGTTTTGCGCTAATCCCTAAATCCATTGTCATTCTCCTTTCCCGTCTTAGTTCAGTTGCTTAAAATTAGTGTGGGGATGTTTCCAGATAGGCGGCCAACTCAGCAGTATAGTCAGCCTTTATCTGTCGTTTAAAAATTTTTCCGGATGCAATACGCGGTAGCTGCTCAGTGGGGAACCATATGTGGGTCGGTATCTTGAATATTGCCAGTTGCCCCGTGAGATATTCACAGAGCTGGTCCGAACTAAGCTGAACACCTTCTCGAAGCACAACAGCAGCCCCTACGATCTCGCCCAGACGCTCGTCGGGCAGCCCAAATACTGCGACCTCATGAATGTCTGGGTGTGAGTAAATAGCCGCCTCCACTTCTATGCAGCTGATGTTTTCGCCACCTCGGATAATGATTTCCTTGATTCGATCAACGATATAAAGAAATCCGTCCTCGTCCAGATAGGCGATGTCACCGGTATGAAACCAACCGTCAACAAAGGCTTCTGCCGTGGCATCCGGCTTGTTCCAGTAACCCAGTATATTGGCCGGAGACTTTATACACAGCTCACCCCGCTCTCCTGCGGGTTGCTCACGGCCGTCTTCTGAAGTAATGCGAAACTCCGTCACCGGTGGCACGGCCCGCCCCGCGCTGTCAGGTCTGGCGACATAGAAAGCACCCGCATTCACCGCCCCCAGTGCATTCGTTTCAGTCAATCCGTAGCCAATCCCCGGTGTAGAGTTTTTAAACGTACCACTGATTTTTTTTACCTGCTCAGGGGGTCGCGCAGCACCGCCTGCCATAATCTCCGTCAGTGACGTAATATCCCGAGCCGTGGTTACCGCTGCTGCCTGCAACTCTGCGGACATAGTAGGCACACCGTTGAACCACGTCACTTTTTCCACTTCGATCAGGCGCAGGGCCTCCTCTGCATCCCACTTGTGCATGATCACCATTTTACGACCCACCACCAAAGACAACATGAAGGCGGAGTGGCTACCCGTACAATGAAACAACGGAATGGTTACCAGCGCACAAGGCGGTAGTCCCTGCTCTGGGGCAGCCTGCGCCCCTGACATCTTGGTGGCGACGCCCATACACATCCAACTGTAGAGCGCCGCCAGAACGCCCCTGTGGGAGGACAGTGCGCCTTTAGGGTGGCCCGTAGAACCCGAGGTGTACATAATCGTAGCGTGGTCCTCTAAGGCAACCTCTCTTGCGGGCATACCTGCACCCGAAAACGCCCGCAGCAATTCCGCAAATACCGCATGCTCAACACCGAGACCACTGCAATCGTCAATCGCGATAATTTGCAGATCGTGTTTTTCTACAATAGTAGCCAGTCGCTGCACACGGGCGCGATCAGCCACCACAACCTTGGCACCACTGTCCGCAAAACCGTAGTCCAGTTCTTCTGTCGTCCACCAGCCGTTCATCGGCACGGCCACACAGCCCACAGAAGTGATACCGATAAAAGCCATCATCCACTGCGGGTTGTTGCGGCTCAAAATAGCAACTCGGTCGCCCTTCGCCAGACCATAGCGTTTTACTAACGCGGCGCCAAATTCACAACTGTGCTGGTAGCCTTGGCCAAAGGTATAACGCTCGTCTAAGTAGACTGCAAATTCTTTTTCCGCGTGCTGCAACATCACTGTAAAGTACTGCGCAAGGTTGTCAGGCAACCCAGCGAAGTTGCGGTATTGGACACCCGCAAGTTCTACAGTGTCCACCTCAAAACCTTGGCCAGCGCCGGTGAGGCTGGCAACCACGTCATCAAACTGCTTTAGTTCTGCCTTCATTGTCATGGGTTTTCATCTCTACTGTAGGCTCAGAAGCCGCTAAGCTGCGCAAAGCGATCCAGATGGTAATTATAGTCGCCAAAGGTGTGCTGAACGACCCGCGCTCGCTTAATAAAAAATCCGATGTCGTACTCGTCGGTCATGCCGATGCCGCCATGCATCTGGATAGCCTCATTGGTCGCGCTCTGGGCCACTTCGCACAGCTTTGCCTTAGCAGCGCTGGCAATCAAAGACACATCCTGGTCGCCGTTATCGATTGCCTGTAGCGCCTTTAATACAATTGATCGCGCCAGCTCCAGCTCCGCATACAGCTCTGCCGCACGATGTTGTAAACCCTGAAAAGAACCAATCATCCGACCAAATTGCTTACGCTCCTGCAAGTAGACGATCGTCCTCTCAAACACTTCAGTCGACACACCCAGCAACTCTGACGCTAGGCCGATATTAGCAATATCCAGCGAGCGAATAAGCCCAACCCAGGCGCCCCCGAGGTCGCCCAAAAGATTGGCCGCAGGAATCCGCACGTTGTCACACACCAGAGCACCTGCGCTGCGCGAGTCTACCAAACTGCGACGCTCGACGGTCAGACCTGCGGTATCTGCATCAACCAGAAAAGCACTCAACCCCTGCTCCTCACCAGACGCCCCACTGGTGCGCGCGATGACAATAAAAGTGTGCGCAGAAACCGCATCCAACACCATCACTTTAGTGCCATTGAGGATATAGTCACCCTCATTCACAGCCGCACTCAAGGCGCTTTGCTGTGGTGCGTGATGCGGCCCTTCCTGCAATGCTAAGCTGACAAGCTTCTGGCCTGCAGCAATAGCCGGCAACAGAGCCTCTTTTTGTCGCGCGCTCCCCAATTCGCCAATCAATGTTGCTGCCACAAGTACAGTGGATTGCAGGGGACTGGCGCTCAGATTACGGCCTGCCTGTTCCAGCAACAGCCCTAAACCGGTATAACCATAGCCCAAGCCGCCAAAGGCTTCGGGAATCGCAATGCCCGCCCAGCCCATCTGCACCATTTCACCCCACACATCGTCGCTGAAGCCACGCTCGCTGTTACTGTCGCGCAATGCGCGCAGATGGGCCACGGTCGCGTTCTCCGCCAGAAAGCCGGCGGCAGACTCCTTTAACATCACCTGTTCTTCGTTCAATACCAATGCCATCTTCAAGAATCCTCTCTCTAACCGGGGCTATGCGTCGGGAAGTCCGAGCACACGCTTGGCAATAATGTTCAGCTGCACTTCTGAGGTGCCACCCTCAATAGAATTTCCCTTAGAGCGCAGCCAATCTCTGCTGATCGCCCCCTGGTGATATTCCTCTCCTTCCCAACCCAAACCGGATTCACCACACACGGCCAGATTCAATTCATTGCGCCGCTTGTTCAATTCAGTGCCGTAATATTTAAATATGGAGGACGCTGCACCGAGACCCTGTCCGGCTTTTGATTCGTCTCCAACCCGTGCCATAGTCGCACCGAACGCCATCGTATCGAGCTGATACTGGGCGATATTCTGGCGCAGTATTGAGTTGCACAGTCGGCCAGAGGCATCGGCTCCCATGTTTTCCAGTGCCAATTGTCCGACAGATTTTTTCGGCGCGGCCCCGAAACCAGAGATCATCTCACGCTCATGCGTCAGCAGATATTTTGCGATGGTCCATCCATTACCCTCTTCACCGATAAGGTTTTTCTTATCAGCGATCGCATTATCAAAGAAAGTTTCACAAAATGGAGAGCTTCCGCTGATCAGCTTAATGGGGCGAGTCGTCACACCCTCCTGAGCCATATCGAACAGCACAAAACTAATGCCCTCATGCTTGGTCCCGGAGCTGTCGGTGCGTACAAGACAAAAGATCCAGTCGGACTTATCAGCATAGGACGTCCATATTTTCTGGCCATTAATCAGGTAATGGTCACCCTTGCTTTCGGCTTTGGTCGCAAGGCTCGCCAAGTCAGACCCGGAGTTCGGTTCAGAATAGCCCTGGCACCAGCGGATTTCACCGCGCACGATTTTAGGCAGATGTTCAAGCTTCTGCGCCTCGGAACCAAAGTGCAGTAACGCAGGGCCGAGCATTGAAATCCCGAAGCTATCCAGTGCACGCCGGGCCCCAATGGCGGTCATCTCCTGACCGAGCACACTCACTTCTTCTGCGCTCAGACCGCCGCCACCGTATTCCTTGGGCCAGTGAGGCACCGTCCAACCGCGATCAGCCATACGATCACACCAGAGTTTCTGATCCGGGTGGGTGATTTCGGGGTTGCGGCCCCCGTTATAGAAGTCGCCGAATCCTAAAATTTGCTGACGCATGGTCTCGGGACAATTCTCCTGCAGCCAGGCTCGTGTCTGCTGGCGAAACTGATTAAGGTCGCTCACGGGTTTACCTCATAGTTAGGGCGGATTACTGTCGCTGGGCGAAACTGCCACAGACAGCAAGGCGCTTCGTTAAACACACTCACGGCAGAACATTAATCCACCTCAGATCAGAATTTGAACATACAGTATGTTTTAGTGGTGTTCAAGTATCACGCGACGCAAAATTGATCGCGCTACCTCAGTCGACACAAAAAAAGGGCTGCCTCTCGACACCCCCCTTTGGAACAAGCGCGCGCTGCACCGCACGCATGCAAACGTCACTAAAACTCGAAGATCACCTCACCGCCCCACATCATCGGTGGCAGATACGTGGACGCAGTTGCTCCGATCAGGTAGTTCGCAGAATCCTCATCCGTGAGGTTTTTGCCCCAGATCGCAAACTGCCAGTTATGGTCTGCCATTTCAACATCCACGACACTGACACGGGCATTCATGAGACCGTATGCTTCTACTTCGACCTTACCAAACTCGGTGTTAGCCAGCGCAAACTGATCATCCTGCCAAGAATAATCCAAGTGGAATCTGACCTCTCCGATACTGATCGGCAAATTATAATCTGCGGTGATCGAATAGGCATTCTTCGGTGCCCAGACCAACTCCGTAGTATCAGTGTGATCGATACCATCCGGGAAATCGACATCACTGAATTCATAGCTGAGGTAGGCATAATTCAGACCAACGAGGAACTCGTCGGTAATCGCCGCCTGTATATCGAGTTCCACACCATAGATATCTGCATCACCCGAATTGAACGCCTCCACAAACTGCGGATTGTTAACTGGATCAGGTAGGTAGTCGAGAATGATATCTGTGTTTTGCATGTAGTAAGCGGCACCATTGATTCGAAGACGCTGCTCCAATAGCTCAGATTTCCAGCCCAGCTCATACGACGTTAGCGTTTCGTCATCAAAAGAGTTATTGAAATCTAGGCCGTTACGACTGGAACCACCGGAACGAAAGCCCGTGGCGACCTTAGCATAGGTAGAGACCTCATCGGTCCAGCTATAATCTGCAATCACCGTGTAATCGACCTTGTCCTTCTGACCATCGGTCTTCCCCGCGCCAAAGGAGCTAGCGTACCAGCCGTCATTTGTGCGGGTGGCATTGCGTTCGTCATCGGTGTAGCGCAGTCCCAGGGTAAGATCTAGATTGTCATCCAGTATATCGGGCGTCCAAGTCGTCTCACCGTACGCGGCCCAAGATTCCACATCAGTCTTCACGGTAAATTCACCGAGATAATAAGGGTAAGCAGCATTAAAGTCTGTGCAGATTGGACCCACCCCTCGACTGCCATCGTTACAGGGCAGCATCGTAATGAAGTCGAGGGCATAAATCCCCAGTTCGTCGACCTTGGCTCGATCCAAATACTGACTTTCGGCCTGATTGCCATTTTCATTGAAATAGTACAGTCCACCAACGTATTCGAGTCGACCGGAGCTACCGAGCAGCTGTAGTTCCTGTGAAAACTGGTCGTGGTCGGTTTTAGTATACGTTTCAAAGGGTCCGGCATCACCGAAGGATTGGGCGAAGTTCTGTGAGACCTTATCGTCAAACTCTCGATAGCCGGTAATCGACTTGAGCGTTAACTCGTCATTAAGCTCATAGCTCGCGGTGAGATTATGACCCTGAACCTCCGTGGTGGATTCCGGCAGATAATAAGCGAACTGTTCACCGCCCGTAGGGGTGTAGGTCTTTTCCAAACGGTCACCAAAACTATTAGTAATAGGCGCGCCGAGAGTGGTGGCGCCGCCGACCGGCCCACCGTATTGAAAATAGCCCGGCGTGGAGGTGACGTCCGAATAATCATAGCTGTAGTCCACCAATAGCTTCTCGACACCATCAAAGCGCACGGCAGCACGGTACCCTTGGTTTTCCTTTTTATAATAATCGTTGTAATCGTAGCCCGAAACTTCATTGGCACCGGCATTTTCTACCCAGCCATCACGGTCGGAAAATGCGGCCGTGAGTTTGACCTTGAAACCAGAGGCATCAGGCAGGTTGAGGTGGGTGACTGAGCGCCAGCTATCGTAATTACCTGCACTCAAGCTCTGCTTAAAACCAAATTCTCCGGTCGGCTTGGCGCTGATAAAGTTAACGGCCCCTGCCGTTGTGTTGCGACCGTACAAGGTGCCCTGTGGACCGCGCAATATTTCTACCCGCTCCAGTTCGGACAGGTCAGACAACATCCCGGTGGAACGCGCTGCGTAAACGCCGTCGTAATATAAGCCCACCGTAGGGTCTTTGGTGATAACGATCGAATCCGCATTACCAAGACCGCGAATAAATAGCGCCAAGTTGTTACTGGATAGTGGATAGGCGGGCATCTGCAGGTAGGGCGAAGCCAGACCGATGTCCTTCGCATCGATAAGTCCCATCGCCTGGATCTGCTCAGCATCGTAAGCGCTGATGGCAATCGGCACATCCTGCAACGATTCAACGCGCTTTTGTGCGGTCACAATGACCTCTTCTAGCTGCGCGAGTGCATTACTGGACACTAGGCCTGATGCAACCAATACGGCTACCGATAGATTCTTTCGGATAAATTTTTGTGGCATTACTTCTCTCCATTTACTGTCGATTATCATCAGCGATAGGACGCTGTTCAGAGCAACTCCGTGATGTCCAATTGATGCAACTGCTTCCATCATTTGGCAGGCGTTACCCTAGGACTCTTACCATTGAATCCGCGCGCATTGTAACCTAATCGGTATTTTTTCAATGAGTCTACAATAGCCTTGTGGTCTAATAGCGCACACTGTCGCGACGAAAATTTGATTGCGTGAACCACCTAACGGTGTAAACCGGTACCGCTGTGGAATGGACACACAGCCCTGTGCATTTTAAACAATGGAGCACCTATGCGAATAAAGCCCTATCCTGTGATCATGGTCATGCTGGTATGCACATTGCCAGTGCAAGCCGACCATCTAGAAGAGTTAGTGGTCACAGCCAGCCAGGATACGCGCACCATCGATGTCGCCGATGAACTGCTGATTTCCTCAGATTTGGCACAGTTGTTGAAGAGGGCGCCGGGCGCCAACGTCAACAGCAATGGGCCGCTCACAGGAATTCCCCAGTACCGTGGTATGTATGGCTCACGGATAGCCATGTCCATGGATGGGACTCAACTTGCCCCTTCAGGTCCCAATTGGATGGATCCGCCACTGTCTTATGCGGTAGGTGGCCAATTGGAGTCGCTTAAAATCTACCGTGGTATCGTCCCCGTTAGTGTTGCCGCGGAGTCTATCGGCGGGGCCATCGACGTCAAATCGACACAGGGTGAATTTGGCGCCGGAGAAAACTTCGAGCTGGGGGGCAGACTGATCGGTAATGCCCAATCTGTGAACGATTCCTATCACGTTGAGTCAGCGGTCTATGCCAGCAACAACCGCAATAGAGTGAGAGTCGCCGCCATGACAGAAAATGGTGACGATGCCGAATTTCCGGATGGCAAAATTAGACCCACCGAATACGAGCGCCAACGTTACGACTTAGGCTACGGCTTTCGCACCGGCAATCACACCGTACAGCTGGACTATGGCTATAACGACACCGGCGATAGCGGCACTCCAGCACTGCCAATGGATATAGAAACAATAAAAGGCGATTTATACAGCTTGCGCTACAACTTTGATCGAAGTGAAGTGCTGAACGTAACGGTTTCGCTGTTCGGCAGCGACCTCGACCACACCATGACAAACTATTTACTCCGCGAGGCACCCAAGGCCAGCCAGTGGAGACGCAACAGTGCTTCCAGTGACAATATGGGGTTTAAATTCATCACGACCGTATTCGATAATACGGGCTCATCAACGTTTGGATTCGACGGTTTTAGCGCAAAACACAATTCAGACATTGATAACCCGAACAACCCAATGTTCTTTGTCGAAAACTTTAACCATGCCAGGCGGGAGATCCTCGGCGTGTTCCTAGAACGCAAGGAGGATTTCAACGCCCATTGGAGCGGAGAGCTAGGCATACGCTTCAATCGCGTAGAGATGGATGCGGATAACGTCAATGCCACACCTGCAATAATGATGCCCGCCGCAGCGTCCCTGCGTGATAGCTTCAATAACTCTAAACGCAGACAAGTCGACAACAACCTAGATCTCGCAGCAAAAGCCTGGTTCAGGACCACTGACAATATCAATTGGTACCTTGGAGTGGCGCAAAAGAACCGCTCTCCGAGTTATCAGGAACGCTACTTGTGGCTGCCGCTGCAAGCGACGGCGGGACTGGCAGACGGCTATACCTATACTGGAACCATTGCTCTGAACCCCGAAGTATCCCGACAGATTGAGTCAGGGCTCAACTACAGCAACAGCACCCTAACCCTTGCGCCGCGCATTTTTTATAGCAAGGTCAAAGATTATATTCAAGGAACGACTAGCGAGGATACCGCAGCCATCGCCTTTGTTCGAATGATGAACAGACAGAACGGCACCAACAACCCAGATCCACTGCAATTTTCTAATGTAGACGCTCAGCTATACGGCTTTGATATGGACTGGGCCTGGCAACTAAACCCGCGCTGGTCTCTGTCGGGACTAGTAAACTATGTGCGGGGCAAGCGCGATGACTCCAGTGACGACAACTTGTATCGAATAGCCGCACCCAACGCCACCGTCCGACTCACCTACACTGCCCCAGCATGGACTGCGACCTTTGAGACGGTAGGTTACGCGAAGCAGGACGATGTCAGCGCGGTCAATGATGAGCGAGAATCATCCAGCTATGGGCTGATCAACCTCAATGCCACCTGGTATGCCACTAGCAACCTCCAACTGGCCGCAGGTGTCGACAATGTACTCGACGAGCACTACGAAGATCATCTGGGTGGTTATAATCAAGCGATCAATTCCGACATTGCGCTCGGCGCGCCCCTGCCGAGTTACGGCACTAACCTTTTTGCACGTGTGATTTACACGTTTTAAAGCGTATCGGCTGCGTTAGAGCCTATGTCTTAAGAAATTCAGGCACCGGCTCAAAGGGCACCACAGAGATCGGGTCAAGGTGAATAATGATTTCAGCGGCGGGGTAAGCCTTCTGCAGACTCAACTCAACCTCGTCAGAGATTTTATGAGCTTCCAATAACGTCAGCTCGTCGTCCACTTCGAGATGCAACTGAACAAAGGTGGC
>ENA-OSJC01000746-OSJC01000746.1-marine-metagenome-genome-assembly--contig:-NODE-746-length-29963-cov-5.411296_pt1 | contig 29963 bp, 24 predicted proteins | sample MGYA00237885_ERZ534234 | MGnify/ENA primary metagenome ERZ534234 (study PRJEB26413, sample SAMN06343907) | marine metagenome | isolation source: coastal waters | place: Atlantic Ocean: West Antarctic... | reverse complement strand
GCAGTGTCCGTTGAGTGTTCTATAGTTCTTGTTGCAACTTCTATTTGAGCAATAGCTATTCCAGTTCTATCACCTTTAGTAATTGCAGGACATTTTCCTTCAATAATATTAAAAGGACAAACTAGATCATATTCTAAAACATCTTCATCTTCATCGTTCATCGTGTACATTTTTAAACCATTGGTGCTAAATGTAAGTCCACTTGGCTGTGGAGCTCCACCACTTGCACTGTTGATGAATTCAACTGTACCATCTATTGTAAATGAAGAAGTGGAGAATGCCACATCAAGAGAAACTTGAGTTATATCTCTAGGAAAATTGTTTCCTCCGTGATCAACAACCCAAAATCTTTTTCCATCTGGACTAAAATCAAGTCCCTTGGCATTACCTACAGGAGTGGTATTTGAACCTGAATTCTGAAGTCTTATTCCAGCATCTGTAACAATTGATATAGTGCTTAAATCATATGCAATTGATAATTGATATTCTAATAACCTTACATAATGATTGGAACCAGATCCACTAAAAAGTACAAATAATTTTTTTCCATCATTGCTAAAGTCAAAACCTCTAAGCCTATTATTCCTTGAAGGAACAGTAACAGTTCCAGCATTACTCCCATCTTGCAGATCATCATCATCAAGATTTGAAGTTGCATGTACAGCTGAACCTACAGGAAAATTACATGTTGAAATATCGTAAGGTGAAGTTAAATCAAATCTAAATACTCTATCAGCGTTTGTAGCGTTTGAACCTGCATTCCCTCTGCCTACAAACAATATCATTCCATTATGAGAAAATTTTAAATCATGCATCCAATTTGTAGGACCATGTTCACTTGATCTATTACCCTCACCATTGTTCAAAATACATCTTTCACCATCACCTGCATAAGTTTTTGTAGAGACATCAAATGGTGTGCTTAAATTATATTCACTAACATGCGAAAAAACATCATTAGCTGAATTATCTGGTGATTGAGATAATATGAACATTTTTGTTCCAGCAGGATTAAAATGAACACCACTTGGATCATTATTAGTGCCATCGGTAACTGCTGCCTTCTGTACAAAAGTGTGCATAGCTCCAAATGAATTAGAGATGGGAAGCAATAGAAAAAATATAATAAAAAAATTTTTTATTAAAGACATATAGTTTATTTAAGTGGCTAGTTAGTTGAGCTTATTTTTTACGTTTTCTTTTGTTCTTAGCTTTTCTTTTTTTCTTAGCTATTTTTTTCTTTGTAACTTTTCTGGCTTTTTTCTTTATTACTTTTTTCTTTTTAGCTTTTTTCTTTATTACTTTTTTCTTTTTCTTTTTACTTTTTTTCTTCACTGCTTTTTTCTTTTTATTTTTACCTTTTTTCTTCACTGCTTTTTTCTTTTTATTTTTACTTTTTTTATTTACAGCTTTTTTCTTTTTATTTTTACCTTTTTTATTTACAGCTTTTTTATTTTTCTTTTTATCTTTTTTTTTCAATCCTTTTTTCTTTTTCTTTTTATCTTTTTTATTCACTGCTTTTTTATCTTTTTTCTCGACCACTATTTTATCTTCTGTTTCAATAACTTTTTCTTCAACAATATTTTCAGATTGTGCTATGTCTGAAACCTCTTCTTCATTTGTTGTTAGTAAAACAATTCTCTTTTCTTCATCTTTTTTAATATTTTCTTTAATTAATATTTTTATCTCTTCTTTATCAAAACCCTGAGCTTTAAGTTCTTGTCTGATTTTTTTTCTAATAGCTTTTCTTTCTTCTTTTGTAGCTCCATCAAGTTTTGGAACTCTTGCTACTTTCATTCTTTTTTTAAAATTTTTAAGTTGTCTTTTTGTTATTTGTTTTGCTTTTCCTGGTGCATTACCTTTAACCATACTTGCCACACTGTAAGGATTGTTCAATAGTGTTTGACCCAAATTATTTCCCACGAGAACTGCCCCAGGCCTTAAACCCAATGTATTATTTTTTCCAGGTCCTATTAATAAAGTATCTGTTTTTTGATTTGATACTATGGTTTGAAACTCTGTTCCTCTTGAGCCTAAAGTTCCTTCCGGAACGTTAACTGTTAGACTGTCTGGATTTTTTTTACTTATTAAACCTGAAATTATTTTTAAACTTCCTTTTTTAACATTCGCTACAATTTTTCCATCATTTGTTGCTGGATCATATATAAAGGTATCCATTACAACTTCTGAGTCTGATCCAATAGTAAATGTTGATTGATCTAGCAGTAATATTTGCGTACCTGAATCTATTCCTGCATAAATCGTTTCGTTTAAATAAATTTTATCCCCAGCTTTAAGTTCTCTTGTGCCAGCTTTAGCTGTTCCAGATATTGCACCTACAATTCCGACTAATTGTTTATCAATATCAATTTTTTCTTCTGCCTGGGTGATATTGAATACAAAAAATAATGCTATAATTGTCGATAAAATTTTTTTCACTCACTTAAAGTAACATTTTTGACAACTTTTTCAGCTTGGCTTGACCCATATTAGGTATCATTTTTCTATTTTTAATAAAAAACAAAGGTTTATATGTAGTTTAAAAACAGGATTTTGATTATTTATTTAAGTGGAATGACTTTGACAAACTAACTGCAAACGAATCTGAAATATAATCGTAATTAATTATATTTGCTTCAGAAATAATTTTTTCGTATGAAAAATTCACAAATAAACTTTTATCTGGATCGATTGGGGGAAAAAAATCTCCAAGCGCTTTAGTAAGCATCAAGTCAAAAGTATTTGTTACATCTGATCTTATTCTGTTTGAGTTTATGCTTGTGTCTACATTTTTGTAATCATTAAAACTCAATGCATCCCCTACCGAAATATAAGCCCAAGGAAAAGCAAAATTTAATCTGAAATTTAAATCATAAGTTTCAAAGTCGTTTGTGCCCTCTTTTGCTTCTGAAATGCTATACCCTAAACCTGTTGATGATGAAATTATTTCATTAAACAAATAATCATGTCCAAGTGAAACACCATGCCCTTTAGCATTCGTTTCATTTGCAGTTGTATCGGTACTATTTTTATTATTTTTAGAATCTGAAAAAGAATAACCATAACTAAAAGAATTTTGATCTCCTACAGAAAAAAATCCTCCTATTCCTTGCATTAAAGAAAAGCTATCTGCATCATCTTGATAATCAGTTTTGCTTATCATTATATATGGACTTAAACTTTGATTGCCTAAAGATGTATCCAAAGCAAGAGTTAAACCGTAACTTTCAAAATCATCTGCTGTTTCTTCTCTTTGATCTGAGTCTGTGAAACTCGTATTTATCATTAATGATGAAGTTTCCCCTAAAGATCGAGTTGCTGTTAACCCTAAGCTCTCACTATACGTTTTATCATACTTTGCACTATTAAATCCAATGACTTCATCTAAGCTACTTTGTAATCTTGTTTTTGAAACACTATTAACATTTTGATTGAAAACACCACCAAGAGATACATCTGCATAAAAATTCCATAACTTAGGTGCTCCTCTTTCTTTAAGTGTAGTTTCAATTTCATTTATTGTCTCAACATCTTCTGCTGTTAAATCTTCACTAGTTTTAATATCTTCAATTATAGATAAAGCTTTATTTGGCGAGTCTGCTTGGACTAAAACTGAAAGCAGATATAGTTTTATTTCAACATTATCTGGATAAACCATATTTAATCTTTCCAGGGTTGCGATGGTTTGTTTATAATTTCCAATTTTTCCTTGTTGTTGTGCGTACTTTAAATTTAAATCTAAATCGTTTGGCTTTTGTAAAATTTGTAAATAAGTAATATTTTTTTCTGAAGAACCTGGAATTAAAATTTCTTCTCCATCAACTATGATTTTAGAGGCGCTAGTATCTGCAGCCTTTATTGTTCTGGTCGTTTCTACAGATAGGCCAATTAAAAAAACAAAAAATAAAACTAATGATATGCCACTTGTTTTTGGTTTTTTTTTAGGTTTATTTATTTTTTTTGATCTTTTTCTTTTTTTTTGAACTTTTAATTTAATCATCTTTAGTCCAAATAAAGTAAAAGAAATACGGAATGGTTGCAGGAATTATGCCAAACCAAAACCATTCATCCCATCTAAAATTTTTATCTGATCCTAAGTTGCTAAGTCCATTCCACCAAGTTAGGTAACCAATAGCTATTATCCATACTAAACTAATAGTTACTGATATTTTTTCTTTTTTAGAAAGATTGATAGGAAATAATTTTTTAGTAGGTTCATCCATTTTTATAAAAATATTTTATCAATTTAAATTACTTGTCCGTCACAATTCCGTTAGCAGTCATTGTTAACTCTTTGTCTCCATTAGTTGCTGTCACAATAAAGCTTGTCCCATCTTTAACTATACACATTTCATAACCAACTTCTTTTGTAATTACATCTCCTCCACCAAACAGTGCGTCCTCAATTGCATCTGAAGTAGAGCTATCTGGATCGCAGCTGCCAGTTTCAGTTCCAGTATGATATTCACTGTAATCTGAGTAATATTCTATTTGTGCTAAAGATATTTGCTGCATAGCATTTTCTGCAGACTTTTGTTTTGTTCCCGAAATATAGCCGCTGTAACTAACAACACCTATTGATGAAAGAATTCCTATGATTGCAACAACCACTAAAAGCTCAATTAAACTAAAGCCTGAGCTTTTAGTGATCATAATTTTTAGATCTTTATTTTATTCAGCAACTTCAATTGAATTAGTTAATCTATCCGCATCAACAGAACATGACGCATCATCATCGCCATCAAGTGAATCGTCAAAACATGTAGTAACAGTTATTGTGTTTCCAAGAGCTACTACGTTAACATAACCTTTATCAACAACCTTTTTAAGAGATGTGTCTGCACTTCTTACAGCTTTACTAGAAACTGAAAATGGATTTTTAAAATCACTTAAAGCTGTAGCTGCCGCAAGTGCAATAGTACCACCAGTTCTGCCTTCACATGCCAAAGCATCACCCATACCCTTTCCGCTCGGATTAGCGTTACATTTTTGATCTTCGGCAGCTATATATTTTACTGCAGAAGCATGATTGGATTTTGCAGATGCTTTTTTTGCATTAGCAGTGTAACCGCTATAAGCAACTGTACCAACTGCTGCTAGAATTCCTATAATTGCTACAACCACTAGCAATTCAATTAATGTAAAACCTTTATTATTTTTTTTCATATATAATTTCCTTTAATTAATTTTTTAATATTTTTAATACAGTTTAATAATAACCTCAAATCTAAGAAAATAGCTAGTCATGCACCCATAATGGGTATATTTTCTTGATTTATGTGGTAAAAAATTGATGTTATCAACTTTTAAATATGACTTATAAAATTAGCGAAAATGGAAACATCAGTACTGTTTTTCTAGATGGAGAAATAGACATGGATGTAACTGAGAAAGCCAAAGAAATTATTCTTCCTTTAGTTGAGGCGGGCAAAGAAGTTCATATTAATTTAAAAGATGTTTCGTATATGGATTCATCAGGAATTTCTGTTCTTATTGAGAGCCATCAAAAAGCATTAGAAAAAGGTACGAAAGTAATTGTAAAAGAAATTAGTAAATCTGTCTTAAAGGTTATCATGATGGCAAAGTTAGAACAGATATTAAATCTAGAGTAATGACACTATCAGAATCAAAAGACTTTGTAGTACATAGTTCCAATCTTAAAGAAGTCAGAATATTTTCAAGAGAAGTTTTTGAAAAAATAAATTTACCTCAAGAGCAAAAAGATGAATTAGTTTTAGCAATTGCAGAAGCTGCTCAAAATATAGTCAAGCACGCTTATAAAGATGTAGAAGAAACCAATGATAAAATGCAAATTAAAATTTCATTTAAAGACAATCAATTGGAAATAGGATTCTTTGATAAAGGAAAACCTGTGATACCTGAAAATATTCAGCACCGAAAATTAGATGATATTAAGCCTGGCGGATTAGGTACTTTTTTTATTAAACAAATTATGGATGAGGCTATTTTTAAAAAAAACCAAAAAGGTTGGGTTAACCATCTTGTCTTAACAAAGACAATCTAACCAATTAATGCTCCCACATTAAATATTGGCGCATACATCGCAATCATTAATCCACCAATCATAATTCCCATAAAAACAATCATGATCGGCTCTATTAAAGTAGACATATTATCTACGGCTGTATCAAACTCTTCTTCATAATAATTTGCAACAGCGGTAAACATTTCATCTAAACTTCCCGTTTGTTCACCAACAGAAATAAGTTGACTAAATGTTGGTGGAAATAAAGGTTCTTTTAAAAAAAGTTTTGTAAGTGTGTCTCCAGAGAAAACTCCTTTTTTAACATTCTCTAAAGCTAAAGTAACACAATCATTATTACTAACAGATTTAGCAATATCTATACTTTCTAATAAATTTACACCTGCGGCACTTAAATTACCCATGATCAATGAAATTCTTGCTAATAAAGATTTTTTAATCATATCTCCAAAAATTGGTAATTTTAAAACTTGTGCATGCCATTTATATCGAAACGCTGCATTCTTAGATACGGTATACTTAAAGGCAATAATAGTTCCTGAGATAATAAGAAAAGTCATCAATCCACCCATGCCTCGCATAAAATCACTAGCAGCCAAAATACCCGCTGTTGCTCCAGGTAATGCAATTCCCATACCATCATACATTTTTGCAAAAACAGGAACGACCTTAATTAACATGAATACCATTACCGTAATTGCTACGGTAAACATCACCATTGGATACATTAAAGCACCTTTAATCTTTTTCTTAATTCTTTCTTTTTTCTCTAATGATTCAACTAGCTTTAATAAAAAAACATCTAATTTACCACTAGCCTCTCCAGCTTTAATTAAGTTTACATAAATATTGTCAAAAATTTTTGGATAGCTTTCAAAACATTTTGATAAAGTTGTTCCTCCTTCAAGCTTTTTCTTAATCTCTGCAACAATCTCTTTTAGTGAAGGATTTTCAAGTTGACTGGCTAACATATCCAATACTTGAAGAATGGGTAGACCTGCCTTTACCATTGTTGCAAACTGTTTTGAAAAAATTACAATATCTTGAGGTTTAATTTTTTGCTTAAAAAAAGAGGATCCTTCACCTTTTTTCTTAGTTTTTTTATCTTTTTTTTTTTTAGATCTTACTAAATTGGTAATAATTACTTTTTGTTCTTTTAATTTGTGAGAGGCTTCATCTTGATTTAAGGCTTCTATTTCACCTTCTATATATTTACCTGCTGAAATACCCTTATATGTATAAAATTCCATTAATTATAATTATGAACTTGATAAAACACGTTCATATTCTCTGAAATTAAGATCTCCAGAGGCAATCATTCTTTTACCCATTTCTTGCATAGTTTGAAAACCTTCTTTAATAGCAATTGCTTTTAACTCAGGTGTTGTTGCTTTTTTTAATATCGCTTCTTTAATGGGTTTTGTGACATTTAAAATTTCATAAATTCCCATTCTTCCTTTATAGCCAGAATCTTTACATTTTGGACAACCTTTGCCTTTAATGGCTTTAACTCTAGAGGCAAGTTCAGGAGTAAAACCAATATCAGTTAACACTTTTGGATTTACATCATCGTCTGGCACTCTACAGTCAGTACAAGTTTTTCTTGCTAGTCTTTGAGCTAAAATAAGAGAACATGCGGCACTTATTAAATAATCTGGTGTTCCCATATTTTGTAATCTTGTAATTGTACTTGGGGCATCATTAGTGTGCAGAGTACTAAACACTAAGTGTCCTGTAAGAGCTGCCTTTAAACCTATGTCAACTGTTTCCTTATCTCGCATCTCTCCAATTAAAATAACTTCTGGGTCTTGACGTAAAAAAGATCTTAAAGCTGTAGAAAAACTATAACCAATATCATCTTTAATTTGAACTTGAGCCACTCCATCTAATTCATACTCAACTGGATCTTCAGCCGTTAAAATATTTAAATGAGGTTTGCTCACTTCTTTTAGAATACTATAAAGCGTAGTTGTTTTACCTGAACCTGTTGGTCCTGTAACAAGTATTAGACCTTGTGTGCTGTGAATATTTTTTCTTAAAATTTTTAAATCAGTTTCATCAAAATTTAATTGTTCAAGTGTAATATCTCCTGCATCTTTATTTAAAACACGCATTACAATTCTCTCGTTGTTTGCAGTTGGTAACATTGATAGACGTAAATCAACTACTTTTCCTGCTATCTTAAAATTAATTGCACCATCTTGTGGTAGTCTTCTTTCAGCAATATCCAATTTACCCATTATTTTAAAACGAGTTACCACTGCACCATAATTGTCATGTAAGAATTTTGTATAATGATCTTGCACTGAAAGCATTCCATCTAATCTGTAACGAACTCTTGAATTAAATCGATAAGGTTCAATATGAATATCACTCACTCCTAATTTAATTGCTTCTGCTACAACAGCAGTACTAAATTTTATAACCTCAGACTCATTTTCTAATGCTTCAATATCTTCTTCTGGAGCTTTCTCGAGAACTTCTCCAGCGTCACCTAATTCAGAATCAAATGTTTTTGTTTTTTCTTTATTATCTTTTCTAATTGTTGCTGCAGTTACATCCCCACTTTCACTAAGAAGCTTTTCGATGAATTCAGAAATTTGAGATAATTTAGCTGCATGTAACTCTATATTCTTTTTTGTTATGGCTTTTAAATTTCTCATTAAACCAAGTTTAGAACTATCTGGTATTGCAATATGAAGTGTTTTGCCGTCAACTTTAAATGGTGCAACAAAATTCATATTTATATAATTAGAAGGAAGTACAGTTTTGATATCTTCAGTAATATTAACTTTTGATAAGTCTACTACTTCAAGATTTTGTTCTTTAACGAGTACATCTAAAATCTTATCTTCATCTGTAAGTTTAAGTTCAAAGACAGCATCAATTTGAGATTTATTACCCTCGCTACTTACTTTTTTAATATTAGGTAAATCTTTCCCCGATATAATGTCATGATCGATTAAAACATTAATGAGATTAATTTCACTTTCTCTGCTGATTTTAAGCATTTTATAATATCCTTGGTGCTATAAATATTAACAGTTCATCTAGTTTGTCTGATTTACTTTTACCTTTGAATAGATTTCCTAGAACTGGTAAATTTCCAATACCTGGTGTCTGTGATTTGCTACTAAATACTTTATTCTTCTTAATTCCACCAATAACTACAATATCTCCATCTGCCACTAAAAGCTTTGTTGAAATTTCCATTTTATTTATTGATGGTTCACCAGCATTTGCTCTATTTACAGTGTTATTGTTGACCATAATTTCTAATAGCACATTACCATCTCCAATAATACTTGGTGTAACTGTTAATTTTAATGCTGCTTCTTTAAATGAAGTATCTGCTCCCTCAGATCCGGTAGCTTGATAAGATATTTCCTCTCCTTGTGTGATTGTTGCAACTTGATTATCTAAAGTAAAAACTTTTGGATTGGATATAGTTTTACCTTTGCCCAACACTTCTAAAGCTGTAATTTCTGCTTTCAATACTGCCGATCCAGTTTGTCTTAAAATACCTATGCCACTTGTTGCACCAACTGCAGCAAAATCTGTTAAAGCATCAGTTGCACCTCCTATGGCTGCTGATGAACTGGTAGTTCCTGCTGAGGTAATACTACTTGCACCTGTTCCACCTATTTTTTTACCTTTTCTTGAATATGCTCCACCTAACCTAGTTCCTAAGGCTTGTTCAAAAGTTGAGTCGGCCTCTACTATAAATGCTTCAATTAAAACCTGTTTAGTTCTTACATCAATTTCTTTAATAACTTTATCAACTACATCTAAATCTTTTTCTTTTCCTCTTACAATTATGGATCTTGTAGTTGTTTCTTCTGTTATTTGAATTGGGGAATAAGAAGAATCTCCTACTGAAGTAAATAGTTCACTTATAGTTTTTTTAGCTTGTGCAGGACTAATATAATAAAGTCTAAAAATTTCTGAAAGAATTGGCTCAACTGAATCCTCAAGTTCCACTTTTTTCTTAACAGCCGCTGCTCTCGTTGATTTATAAGTTTCTTGTCCAGTTAAAGTTGATGGAGTGTGTACTCTTATAAGATTGCTTGCCACATCAATATCAGCTGCAAAATTCTTCATGTCTAATAAAGCATTGAATGCTTTATCCCATGGAACATCAACTAATTCTGCTGAAATAGCTCCCGCAACTTCATCACCTACTAATATATTAATTTCTCCAATTTTAGCCATTAAACTCATAGCTTCATTGTAATCTAAGTTTTGAAAATTAAGAGTTACTGTTTGTTTTAAAAGTTCAAATTCATCAGGTATAAGCAAGTAATTTCGTGTTTTCTGAGATGATATTTTTTTTCTTTTTTCTAATAAATCTATATCGCCAATAGTAGGTTTTGGTCCCATCTCAACTGTTTTATCAACTTCAATTGTTCCCAATTTTTTAATATCATCCTTTATTAAAGGAGTATTATGTTTAAATGTCTTGGATTTCCCAAACTGACCAGAAGCACAGCCCGTTAAACTGAGTACTAAAAAAGAAAATAAAACAAATATTTTTATTAATTTAAAATTCATCAGTTTCCTTAATTTTATTGTTAAAATCAATTGTCATGTAGGTATCATCTGCCTTTTGAAATACTGCTTGGTTAAGTGTCATATCAACTAACTTTACTCCGTCACTTAATTCTTCATGTAATTGCAAAGTTATAATTTCACCTGAAGCATTAACTAAAGAAACATAACTCTCGTAAGAGCCTGAAATAATTCCAACAAGTTTAAAATTATATAAACTCATTTCTTCACGTTCCCCCGTTTGACCTGTTGAAATTATACTTGTTCCACTTCCACTTCCTAAAGAAGAGTTTCCTGCGAAAGGATCATTTAAAGGTAATGGTTCCTCAATATTTATATCCACATCGTGACTGTCGGCTATTACATTGTTTGAAGTAATGCTCATAAAAAGCAACACCAGAAATAAGGTTATAGTTTTAAAAAAAATCATTTGCTAATCCTACAATAGTTAAAGTTCCATCAACTTTTACTGTGCCAGCTGAAGTTCCTTGCACAACTTTTATTGATTCTTTGTCAAAATTGAGCATTTTGTTTGACAGAGATATTTGTCTTTTAAATTTAATATAACCTAAAAAATTACCTGTGATTTCAAAGTCTACAGGAATTTTATAATAAGCTATATTCTTTACACTTTTCTTTTTGGTCGTCTTTTTCTTTTTCTTTTTATCTAAAATATCTGATCTACTAATTGCTTCTGGTTTTTTCTTTTCTATTTTTGAAATAACTAAACCATTTTGTCCTGCAAATTCACTTAGGGTTTGATAAAGCCCTTCAACTTCTGCTCTGGAATGAAATAATGTAGAATATTTTTCATAATCAGGTTCTAGTTTTTTTATCTTACTTTTGTTTGCTTTTATTTTTTTGGTGAATTCGATTATTTCATTTTGTTTAACGATCATATCATCTAGTTTAATTTTTTTCGAATTTACAATTGGATTTAAAATAGAATAGTAAATAATTAGAAAAAAAATAATTGCTCCGAAAGCAATTCCACTTTTTATAAGAGTCTTTTTGTCAGTAAAAGTTAAAACTTTTGCTTTTAAGTCCTCTATATTTAAATTATTTAAGTCCATCTTTTTTATCCTTTTTTAATTTTAACAAAAATTTTAAAACCTTTACTAGCTTGTCCTGTTTTATTGGAACTGGTTGGTAATTGCATTGAAGTTAACGATGCTTGTTGAATTAATTTTTTACTACTCAAGTTACCAATTAACCTTAAAATATCTTGATCGCTAGCAGCAACTCCTTGAATTATTATTTGGTTTTTTCCGTTATAGTCTACTGACTCAAATTTTACTCTATTAGGAACGCTCGATGCTATTTGTGCTAAAACTCTATAACTAATTTCTTTGTTTGATTTTAAACTTTTACTTAATTTTAAAGTTTTTGTAATTAAACCCAACTCTTTAGTGCTTTTTGCTTTTTCTTTTGTTTTAACAACGTGCATTGAAAGAACATTTTCATAATTATTTAATTTTTTGTTGTAGGAATGAATATTCCAAAAAGATAATGTGAAAAGTATCAAATAAATCCCTATTACTCCCCCTACTACACCTTTAAATGCAAAGGTTGAAACAGCTTTTATTTTCTTTTCTTTAATTAAACTTTTTCTATTTGGCAATAGATTGATGTTTTTGACTGCAGTTATAAATTTGTAATACCCAAATACATCTAATTTTCTAAAGGCAAGTCCAATAACTGTTGATAAATAAGATCGATTTTTTAACGTAATAGCTTCTTCTAGTTGTTGTGGAACTTTCAAGCCATCTAGTGGATCAAATAACTTGAACCCTATGTTTATTAAATCGTTTCTAAAAATTCCTAAAAAAATATCTACATTTGGTAGGTCTGAAACTACTTTTATATTTCTAATTCTTTTTTCATATTTTGTTTCAAAGTCCTGTATCGCTTGTTTTACTTGTGTAATAAACCTTCTACTTAAAGCTTTTCTTTCTTCGTGATCCTCTGACTCTAGTAAAATTTTTCTATCCTGACCTCTTAAAAAAATATCAGTTATAATTGGGTTATTATTATATAAAATCATTACATAATTTTCATCTAAACCAAATTCTAATACTGCTGTTAAATTAGCATCTTCTGTGCTTCTGGAAATTTGATTAATTTGATCTACTGCTGATTTTAATGCAAAACATTTAACATCAATAATTACTGGATTAAGACCACTATTTTTAATTATGGAGGTATAATTATTTATATCAGACAATTTTGATGCAACAAATAAAATATCCATCGTATTTTCTTTTTGATTTCTATTTATTACTTGATGAAAAATAGAATAATCATCTAGGTTATCAGTTAGTTGAACCAAGTTTTCCCAAAGTGAATTAGTATCAATTGCTTTTGCTAATTCTTCTTCAGTCATTAATGGAGCTGTTACTACACGGATTATCGCACTCGTTACTGGAATTGCAATTGCAGCATTTGTTGTTACAATTTTTGCTTTTTGTAAAGCAATCGTTAATTCATTACTTACATGATCAGCGTTTTCTAAAACTGAAGCTTCATCTGGTAAATCAATAGGGTGTATAAAAAATTTATCAAGAACCCACTGATTTTCTTTATTGGTTGAAATTTGCGCTAACCTTATTTCTGTATTATTAAGTTCTATGCCTAAAATTTCTTCACCTTGGGCAGATTTTTTTCCAAGTCGTTCTTTAAAAAAACTTTCAACCTTTCCTACAAAATTATTTGTTCCTAGTGCAGAAATTTTTTTCGTTAAATTTTTTTTATCAAAACTTATTTCTTTTAATTTAATACTTTTAATTTTTTCAAGAATACTTAATTTTATTTTTGACTCTGGAGCTTCTTTATTCTCAACTGAAGCTGCAACATTTTGTGAGGCAGTTACAGGTTCTGTTTGTTCTGGTACAGATGGTTCTTCATTTATTTCCTCTATTATTTCTTGTTGAACCTGCTCTTCTTTTTTGCTTTCTGCATGAATATCATCAAACCATTTTTCCAATATTGGTATAGCCTCTTCAAGATTAGGTGTTCCTGATGAAGAAATTTTTTGTTTTCCATCAATATAAATTCTGCCAACAAAGTTTTTTGATTTTAGTTCACCTTTATATTTATCTTGCCTAATATATATGTGTAACCTGCCATCTTTTTTGTGAATTACCTCGTGATCGTTACTTTCTTCAATTTTGGGTTGTGTTTCTTCCTGATTTTCACCTGATGTCACAGAAGCATTATTTTCAGGAGAACCAGATTCACCCTGTGATTGATTCTCATCAACCTTGAGATTTTCATTAGTCTCTTCGTTATTATTAATATTGTCTTTGTTATCTTCGTCCATAATTATTATAATAAAATTTTTTCTCTAACACCAAACTTAAGAATCTCTAACACAAAATAATAATGTAATCATAAGTTGTGGACCTAAAATGGGCGATGTATCAAAAATCATAAAAATTGTAACAATTAATCTTTTAAAAATTTTTATAATTAAGTTGAATCACAGGTAATAAAAATATAATGCTAGATTTATTGAAATTGAAAATAGTGAAATTATCAATTTAAAATAGAAACTATAAAAAATAAGAAGAAATATTTAATTTTATTATAAATTTTTATATTTTCCTTTAAATAAAGGAATTTGTTTGTGTTAGAGTAATTTTAACATTGTGTTAGAGTATTTTGATATTGTGTTAGAGTATTTTAGAGAAATAAAATTGTTTTTTAGCTTAAAAATCATTAAATATGCTTTTTTTGATTTTAATCTAGAATTATAACTTTTGTGTTAGATATATTTGATTTGTGTTAGAGAATAATTTTTAATTGTTAAATATCTATAATTTTAGAAATTCATATTTATAAGATAAAGATATCCCTATTTGCTCTAAATATGATCTATTCTTATTTTAAAAATAATTGCTTTTTAAGGGATTTTTTTGTTTTTTTGATCCTTATCGACAAAAAGCATCAAAATAAAACCTAAAATAAAGAAAATACTGATAGATAATAGCCCTATTCTTTGAGAATAAAAGAATGTCATGGTTCCAGCTAACAACGGTCCAGCAAATGCTGTAATTCGGCCTGAAAAGCTAAATAATCCAAAGCCACTTCCTTGATTGTCAGTTTTTAATAATCCTGTCATCATAACACGACTTGCACTTTGAATTGATCCTATAAAAAGAGATATAATCATAACATTGATAAAGAATTGTGTTTTAGTTTGCGCAATAATTGAAGAGTAAAAAACACATACCGTTAATGCGAAAATACAAGTTAAAATAATAGTTTTTGATGAAATTTTATCATTTAAATACCCACCCAGCAAAACTCCTACAAATGCAACCAAGTTTGCAAAAACAGCTAATTTTAATAACTCGCCTGGGGTAAAACCAAAAACACCAGAAGCATAAACGCCTCCTCCTGCAATTAAAACAATCAACGCATCTGAATAGATCATTCTAGCTAAAAGAAACTTTCCAGTGCTTGTAAATTTATTTTTCCATATTATTGCAATAAGTTTTTTAAAAACGGGAGTTTGATCGCTATTTTCTTTGTATTCAATGTGATGTTTAAAATAATTTATCATGGGATAAGAAAAAATTAAAAACCAAATCGCAGCAATAACAGGAATAAATCTTATATTTTCAAATTTACTTTTATCTAAACCAAAAGGAATAGTGTCAGGTAACACAAAAACATATAATGAAAATAATAATATTGGAACACATCCAATATATCCTAAAGCAAATGCAAAGCCTGATGTTTTTCCAATATTTTTTTCATTTGAGCAGCTTTTTAATAGTGAATTATAAAAAATGACAGCAGCTTCATAGAAATAATTTGATAGTAAAAAAATAATCAATGCATACCAAATATAATCTACTGATGGTTTAGCAAACCAAAACAGGCTTGTGAACAAAACACAAAAGATAGTAAATGTGTGTAATAAATTAATTTTACCTTTAGGTTCTTTGTCAGCTATACTTCCAAGTAAAGGACCCGTTACTGCAACTAGTATTCCACAAAGACCAGCTGTCCACTGCCAGTACGCTGCACCAAGTTGTGGATTGCCGACAATTTGATTTGCAAAGTATGCTGATGTGATAAATGTTACAACTATAATAGTATAAGCTGAATTAGCTAGGTCATAGAGTGCATAAAAAAATTTACCCACTATTTTTTTTCATCCATTTGCAATAATCTCTCGAGTGTCCCAGTTGTTTTCCATCTTTTAACTAAGGTACTCGTATCTATCGTAGTTTTTGAAACAAATTCTTTATAAATTACTTTATAAGCAGGCCCAAGTATAATTCCACTGACATCATCAACTTTTACTATTTCTTTTTCCTCAAGCTGTAATACTTTTCTACGAACAGTTTCTCTTGGTAACTGAAGTACTTCAGCAATACTAGCAAATGCTAATTTATTAATTTTGCTTAAATTAGACATAGACATTAGATCAAAATTTTTTTGAATTTCAGTAAATTTTTTAATTCCATCTTTGTTCATGTGATAAAGTGAATGACTAACAACAACTTGAAGAATAATAAAAGTTTCAAAATCAATCTTTAAAGTTTCTCTTATTCTTGAATAATAGGCTAATAAAAACATTAGCCAGTCATATAATCCTTTTGAAAAAACTGGTGCATTAGCTCCTTCAATGCCTTTTTTTTCCTCGGTAGAAATAGTCTTAATATTTTCGATTGTTTCTTTATCTATTGTCATAATAATGTGCCTATAATGGGTTTACATAGCGCCTAAATTGGGTTTGTGTCAACCTATAGTTTTATTCTGTAAGCTTTATCCACAAGAAATTACTATTATGAATATAATTTTTTATATTTGTAATAGATTAAATTCTATTCATAAAATTGGACACACACCAATGTAGTTAATTGTGTTTTAAAATTTAAACAATGAAATTGTAATTTGCATTTTAGTTTTCTTCTGATATTTTTTATACAGCTATGGAAATCATTATTAACTCACCAAATTTTTATTTGCATCTTCAAGACATGACAATGTTTATACAATACGCCATAGATGGGATTTTACATTTTTCTTCACAAATAAAAATTTAATTTGTGTATTATTTAGCATTATTTTTTTTTGGTATTATCTGTGGAAGTTTTGCCAATGTTTGTATTTATCGTTTACCTGAAAATAAAAGTATAGTTACGGGGCGATCCTCTTGTCCTAAATGTAAAAAAAAAATTATTTGGTATGATAATATTCCACTACTATCTTTTATATTGTTAAAGAGTAAATGTAGATTTTGTAAAAAACCAATTAATTCACAATATTTTATAGTTGAATTAATCACTGCTATTAGTTTTGTATCAATCTATTATTTTTTTGGACTAACCCTTGCTGCTTTATTATTATCAATATTAAGTGTTTTTTTTATTATTATTTTTTTTATAGATTTAAAACATTTTATAATTCCAAATGAATTAACTTTTCCTTTAATGATTATAGGATTTTTTAAATCTTTCGATCCAAATTTAAACCAAACAATTTTTCCAAATTATATCAATTCTTTAATTGGAGGTGTCTTCGGTTATTTAATAATTTGGTTAATCATTTTTTTTTATAAAAAAGTTAGAAAAAAAGAAGGTATGGGTCTTGGTGATGCTAAATTATTAGCAGTAGTAGGTTTTTGGTTTGGCTGGTTTAGTATTCCTTTTACAATTTTTATGTCTTCTGTTGTTGCTCTAATATTTGTTTTGCCATCACTAATTAATAAATCAAGAAAGATGTCGTCTCAAATTCCTTTTGGACCTTATATTATTATTGCAGCTATTTTTTATGTATCTTTTTCTAACCAAATTAAAAATTTTTTATTATAAAAAAAATTTTATTAATAGTTTTCTCTCCAAGATCTTCTGTAAGTAGTAACTTCTCCTGCATTAGTAGAGAGAATATATAATGTATCTTCCTGTTCGGTAGGGCCTGCTATGTTACCATAAAGAGTGTCTGCAAATATTGTTAATTCAGACAATATTCCTCTTCTAACAAATAAACAATCTTCACCTGTTATGTCACCTAGTTCAGATGAATTGTTAGTTCCACATTCATCATCAGCTGAACAAATAAATGCTTTACCTATATTACATTTATTTTCTTCAGGCGGCGGCTCGTAAATTGGATAGAATACACTCCCTTTATAAACTGTAGGCGGTGCTGATACTTTTCTAAATCTTTTTGGCTCATTTGGATCCAATTTAATCACCCAAGCTTGGTGATTAGGACCAGGACAAAGCGATCCATCGGTATCACTAGTGGTATCAATACAAACGCTTGTCATATCAATATGATTAGCTGCATCTGCACCTTTCTTAGCCTCTTCTTCAAAGTTACCATCCGATTGTCCAGGAACCTCAACTCCATTTAAGTGCTCAAAGTATGGAAAATCCTCATCTTTTATACCATATAAAATATTATCCATCCCATTACTCCTGAAACCAATTCTTTGAAAGTCTCCAGTTCCACCAAAGAGCCAAAAATTATTTGTATCTCTTCCTATTGTGGCATCCATTGATTTATAACTATATCTTCCATTTTCAACTGTTGCATTTAATTTGAATAATGTTGTTTGATCAAAAAGTTTAGCATTATTAATTGTTTGGTTTGTTAAATTAATTTTTGTAATTTTTCCTTCAAGATCATTAAAATAAACCATAGCTCCTCTCCAAGGAATACCTCGTGTTAAATCTGGTGTGATAACAACAGGCGTTGTTGGAAGTGCATTTGCTATATCAGGGGTAGGGGGATCGGTATCAGCGTCACTGGTATCAACGTCAATGATACTAATTGCTCCTTTATTAACTTCAGCACCAAAAATGCTGCCTGGATTTGTGGGATTTTCTAAATCAACAAGGAATACATTTGATCCTGAGCATACAAAAGTATTTCCCATGCCTCCTCCCATTACTGCTACATATTTATCACCATTAATACTTGCATCACCTTCTTCTTCTTCTTCTGCGGGAATTCTAAATATTCTTGGTGTTGACCAAGTTTCTCCTAGTTGGCTATAGTCATATCCAACTGAGTCTGTACCAGCTGACGAACATGAGGTTTGTAAAATAATTTGATTAGTTACTGCATCACCTGAACCTACGTTGAAAGTTTTTTCAGCTCCAAAATCAACTTCCAGATAACCATCCTTCACTATAGCGCTTGTAAAATTTTTTTTTATTTTTACTCCATTCTCTATTTCAGTAACTACAAGATCATTTTGACTAACCTTACCAGCACCATCTCCAGTAAGCTCCGTTGCAAATGTGAATGTTCTGCCTGTAAAACAAGCTGCTGTTCCGCTAACTCTAAATGAACGACTAGAAAGTTCATCATTTGTTTGGCAAGTAGCGATGGCATCTTGTTGAGTACAACTATTGGTTTCTTCACAAGTGTCTGAGTCAGCAGCATCTGCTACATTTTGGTTGTCAGATGCTATTTTAGCTTCTTCTGAATTATTTATATTTATAGTTGCTTGACTATATTGATATTCTGTAATCTGACCCGTGTTATCAGCTAGTAAAACTTTACTATTTATATGATCATTAAAAACTGAATACATATGCAGAGGTCCTTGACCACCATTGATAATGGGATTAGTAACATCTAATACAGAAAAACCAGCTCCTCCTCTCCCATAGGGAATCATTAATATAGTACGCCAGCTTTTACCTACTTCATAAGCTCCCTCCGCATTTAATCCTTGTATATACATGTCATGAACAACGGGTGAACCATCGACACCAAAAATTGGATTAGTTCCACCTGGATCCCCTGCAAATTTTCCATCATAAGCTTTGTTTATTATCGTTGGTAGTTTTGATGCAATAAAGGGAGGTATAAAACCCCACTCTTCTTCTCCCGTAATTGAATTAAATGCATGTAGCATTCCATCATTTGCTCCCGCATAAATAATTTTTTGTCTAGATTGATTTGCACTAACAAAAGATTGGTAATTGTTTTTAGCTCTCCAATATGCCTCTTGATTGACATCTGTAAAATTTGAATTTGCATTTGGAGGTCCAACTTCTACCAGTTGTGAATTATATACATCACCCAATAAGTGCCCTCTTTGTTCAATTATATTGCAGTCTCCATCATAATCAAAATAATCTATACCTCGAACAAAGTTAATTAATCCCTTAATATCATCATTTATTCCATCTTCTACATCATCAGCACTTGAACAATTGGATGTGGTATTATGATAATCTAAAATTGAGTTTCCAGTTAAATCAAAAAGACCTTCTATATCTGATAAATATTTGTCATCTGTTGTCCAATTATTCCAATTTCCTATATATGAGTTATCTGGCAGAGTAGTCCAAATGTTTCTCTCTTTACTCCTATTTTTTAATTTTTCTGCTGCATTCCAATTTTCCTCACTTGATTCTGTATTTAAAGATCCATCACCTTTAACACTTTGTCTACTAATGGTTCCTCGCCATTCTCCATACTGAATATATTCAAACTGTGCTTGGTATAAAGAGCCCCCTTCTTGAATAGTTGCGGTAATTGATGGAGCAGTAAAAGATAACCTTTCAGCAATAATTTGTTGTATTTTACTTGCTAGCTCTGTCTTTAACATTTGCGGACTGTCTGCATCTATTCTTGCTTGACAATCTGGTGAGCCTGCATCATCACATGAACCAGCTACTGCCATTTCATCAAATTTATCAAGTCCTGAAGCACTAATTCCACCACCATAAGCAACTACTAAAGTTTTTACACCCAAATTTTGTCTCAATAATTTAATTTTGTCTTTTGCATCGTCACCATGCTGCCATGCACCATCACCGATAACAATTACATAACTTATTTGGCAGTCAGCTTCTTCAGCTTCACTACCTTTTAAATTTAATGCATTTTGGTATTCCCTAAAATATTCATCAGCTAATTGTGCAAAAGCATTAGCGTCTGTTCCCCAGGCTAAAGGTGTAGCATCAACTGCATCTGCTATTTGTGAAGCACCCTCATTGCTAATTCCAACCTCTAAACAAGAGTCATCGTTACAAAGTCTAGATTTTCCTTGTGGATGATTTCCATTCCAGCCTCTATAATAATTGCAATCGTCCAGGTCAAAATGACAAGCTCTACCTCCTCTAGCACTATTTTTTACCCCACCTTCCCCAGAATTCCAATGACCGTAACCAAAATTAGCCCCTGCAGTTAACGAAGAGTCGGATACAACTGCTTTGATAGCTCTCTTAGCTCCTTCAAATCTAGTCTCTTGTGTTCCACCATATTCAGCCTGCCATGAAGTATTAATATTAGCTGCTGTAAATTTGTTTTCATCAAATTCTTGTATCGTTGATTTATTATCTAACACCCACACTTTTGTAGAAGTAACAAATAAAGCGTTTGGACCCGAAAAATTAACTTCGGCTGCACTAAGTGCACCAGCACTGGCTGTATTTTCAGCATTTTTTTTTCTTCCAGCAAGTGTGACTGCGGTTAATGTATTATTTCCTGTAAGACTTACTTTTTGAACTACACCTTTAGTATAACTTGCAACATACATTGTAGAATCACTATCTGGGGAAACCTCAATTGCAGTAGCTTTTCGATGAGAATCGTCTGAGTTGCCTTGAGCATAATATTTATCTCGGCCTATATCACTAGGACAAAAATTTTTATTGTTGTTTCCAGCTTCAGATAATGCATATCCATGGATGTGTCCCTGGTAGTTATAATATACAAAGCCTCCACTATTATCGACTGTAAGGCGAATACCATGATGAATAACAGTACCCAAACTTCCACCATCTCCTCTGTCAGGTCCGGCATAATTCCTTCCACAAGTTAAAGAGTCACCTGTCGTTAAATTTTTAGTATAAAAATATCTTCGCCAGCTGTTCCCAGTATTATATCTTCCAGATGCAAATAAATGATCTTCACCACCAATAGTTCTTACTTCCATTGCCGTAGGTCTAAAACTACCAAGCTCAGCATGAGTAATAACCTCAATACATTCTCCAGATGTATTAATTCCTACAATTTTTCCTTTATCTGATCCAGAGTCAGCGCCATAAATCACATCCCCTGATACACCCAAAACATTAGTTGCAAGACCTAAGTTATTTATTTTTTTAACTCTAGAATTATTAGTTCCATCTAAAGTACATGTATCCGATCCAGAACCTCTAAAATTTCTATTGCCCGCTGGATTGGCAATTGTAGGTGCAAAAGTTCTATCAACAGTATTGTCAGCTGTTAGAATTTTTATAAAGCCTAAATTTCCCTCACCTACAATTAGGTTACCGGCTGAATCTTCTACAATATCATTTGGTTTATCAATTCCACTACCTGCAGTAAGTTTTCTATTCATGCTAGCAGAGCTATCTATAAGTATTAATATATTAGCTGGGACATCTCCTGTGCCTGAGCCTGGAGGTAAAGGTTTAGAGGTAGCATTTTGATTTAATGCAATAAGTACAATAAACAGATTACTAATTATAATTTTTAAAAACTTTTTATACATTTTTTTATTATTCCTTTTACTCAATAACTAAATAACCTTTATATTCTGCATTTGATATTTGTAATTCTTCAATTAAAAATTTTTTTCTGTAGTACCACTTACCATATATAATTTCTTTACCACCAATTTTCCACGCTTTATAACCTGTCCAGTCTGGTCTACTACTATTTTCAATTTTACCATAATTGCTGATTACATAATTATAAAGTAACTGTTTTTTACTTTCCTCATTATTTGTTCCATTTAATACTTCAATTATAATTCCAGCAATTTTATCATTTACAATAAACGCTCGAATAGAAGAATCGCCTAGATTTGAATTAGGACAAAAACGATCAATCTCTGTTGAAACAGTTGTGACATCATTTGGTTCCTCTGCATTTTCTTCATCTGTCTCGATGGGTCCAAAATACTTTTCAATTTCTGATTTGTTGCCACCAATGTTAATAGAAAGTAAATCACATGCAAAACTAGCTTTGTTTAAAGCTAAAAGAAATAACAAGGAAATGGATGCTATCTTTAATATCTGCATAATTTTTTTTAAAATTTTATTCATTTTTAATTTGGCATAACCATTACTGTTTCTAACGGAATAATAATTTCTTCCTCACCATCATAATCATCAAGTTCAGTACCTTGCGCTACCATAATTCCGCAGGCATATATCTTATAAGCTGTACCTAATGATTGAGAATTATTAGATGTTTTTTTAATACTTGAACCAGTTCCAAGATAAGGCGCACTTCCAATGTTAACTGAAAAAAATTCATACCTAAATCTTTTTAAATATTCTTTTTCTTTTGTAAGCTTTTCATCCGTGGCAAGTTTATCTACATCACTAAAAGTTCCAAAAATAGGCTCAATCAGCTTTCCAAAATTTTGATTTACAACGTGATGTGCTACTTGAAAAACTACTTCATCTCCATCTATAAGATCTTTTCTTTTAATATTTCTGAAGCTTTTAAAGCAATTTGTTTCTGTAACATCAATTTCGTTTATTGGTAATGATCTGCCTGTTATATCTCTATCACCAGTCGAACCCCGTGGTCCCAAAAATTTATTTATTATTTTTTTTTCTCCTTCTAAAAGGCCAGTTTCTGCTACATAAAATGCCTGCTGGTATTGATCACTAGTATTGTTGCTTTGGTGATCTCCTGAAGAAATAACTATTAAAGCTCCACCCATAAGTGACATCACAAGCAAAAGTATAAGTGACAGAACTAGAGCAAATCCTTTTTCATTTTTATTCATCATTTTTATCCTTAACTACCAATATTTCTTGTATTCACAGTGACGACAACCGAGTCTCTTAAATACTTATCCAAAAATTCACGTGTTCTATCCCCAAGTCCTTTTACAAGTCTTTTTTTTCCTTCAAATCTATAAAACTCATTTTTTGATCTAAAAGTTAATCTTATATCTACAGCTTTAATATTATAAAGATCCACTCTGGTACTATCGTTTGGTTTTGGGGGAGGACTGATAATTCTTCCTTGCTTATCAAAAACTATAAACTCCATATCCACTAAGTGATCTCTAATTAATTCACCAGAAAAACATTCTGTGCAACTACTTGACCAGTTACCTGTTATGCTCTCAGTAGACTGTATCCAACTTTGTTTTGATTTATAAACGGCATAATATTCATTATCCCCACTTGGTTTAGCGAAGTAAGTAACTCTATATCGTTTGTAAGGTTGTGTATCATTTTGATTAAAGTCCCCATAGACAATATGAATTTTATCACAACATTGATCTAAAACTTTATCGTTTTTAGATATACCTATGTCTGATGAGTCTGTTGCATCTCCTAATTTATTTTTTATTACTATAATTGGATCATGACTTATTTTTATACCGCTACTACCAGAAATGTATTCAAGGTTATCTTGTTTTGATATGTCATCAGTGTTTACGCCATAATGATATTTAAAGCCTGCCAACCTAATATCTCTAATCAACATTGCAATAATATCTCTTCCAGAACGACTTATTTTTGCACGGTCTGTGACTTGAGTGTAGCTACTATTTACAATGTTGTAAGTTGTATACATCGCTCCCATCATAATAGCTGAGATAACTACTCCAATCATAATTTCTATTAGAGTTATTCCAGCAATATTTTTTAATTTATTTTGTTTAATCATTATTTAAGTGTGTAATCAGCAGTGAAATATAAAAATTTTCTTTTCTTGCCATCGTTCATATTAACTTGCACTCTTCCTATGAACATTTCATCATAAACCTCAGCATGAATACCTGGTAAGGCTTTGCTTGAATCATATGTGCAGCCAGATTTACATATTTGAAAAATTTTTACATTTTTAATATCTTTTTCACTTTTACATTTAAGATATCTGTTAGTATTAAAAATGCTATTCCATTTTTCTTTTTTATTTTCATCAGCATCCTCTACAACTGTCTCATAAATTGGTTTAATAGGTTCAGCTTCAAGTTTATCTTTTTCTTTACCACATACCTCAACATCCTTTCCAACGTACGCTTTCCAACTAAGATCCGTTATTTTGTGAGCTATAATATCTTCTGCTATCATGCTTACTAAATAGTTTGCCTTGGTTCTTTCGCTAGAGCTATCAATAGATTGAACAGAAAAGTTCACCATTTGAAAAATAGCAACAAATCCTATTCCAATAATTGCGGTCGAGATTAAAGACTCTAATAGAGTGATTCCTGATTGTTTTTTTCTTTTATTTGAAAATTTAATCATTTTATTTATTGTAAAATCCATTCTGATTTAGATTTGCTCCATTTTTCAAGAGTAATATTGCCAAATCTGGACCAATTTAATGCAAATAAATTATCGTGCTTTAAATCGTTTGGATCTCCATCTGTTTTAACGCTGCATTTTATTTCTTTACCTTCACAAATATAAAACACTTCCATTGATTCAAACTCCCCAGCAGCGCTATACCAAGACCCATCTTTAGAAAAACAAACGGTTCCTGACTTGGCCTCAAAATTTACCGCTATATCATATTTTAACTCGGCCACTTCTAATTTATTATTAGGTATTTCTACTACTTTTTCTTCGGCTTCTGGATCTGTTGTTTCAATTATTTTGGAGGATCCTGATCCTTCATCATCCCAATCCTGATCACTTGCACATCTTGAAGTTTGGTCTGTATTCCAGGCATCATCACTTTTATAAATTTTTGATGAAAGGGTACTCAATTTCATTCCCTTCGAGATAACTTTTACCTCGCCTGTTGTTGCTTTTACTTCTACTTGGACAAATCCATACAATCCTCTTTGAACTTGAGAATTAATATTTGAGAATAAACTTTTTATTTTTACGGCTGCTCCCCTTACTTCTCTTGCTTTTTTCCAAGACGAAAAATTTGGGTAAGCTGCTGCTGAAATTACTGATATAATCGCAATCACAACTAGAAGCTCTATGAGGTTAAAACCTTTAATGTTCTTTTCCTGCACTTGGATCAATTTTCCCATTATTAACAAGTTCTTCTAATGATTTTTGCATTGTAATCATACCATCACGAACTGAGGTTTGCATGATACTTGGGATTTGGTGAATTTTAGCTTCACGTATTAAGTTTTGTATTGGAGCTGTACACTTCATAACTTCAAAAGCAGCAACTCGGCCTTGACCATCTTTTGTTTTTAATAATCTTTGAGTCACTACCATTTTTAATGAAGTAGAAATTTGCGCACGAATTTGTGCTTGTTGTTCTGGAGGAAATACATCAATAATTCTATTAATAGTATTGGGTGCTCCACTAGTATGTAATGTTCCAAAAACTAAATGGCCTGTTTCTGCAGCAGTTAAGGCAAGACCAACTGTTTCAAGATCTCGCATCTCACCAACTAAAATAACATCTGGATCTTCACGCAAAGCTGCTTTTAAAGCACTTGCAAATGATTGCGTTTGTTTTCCAACTTCACGCTGTGAAACAATACTTTTTGCATCTTTATGCACAAACTCTACCGGGTCTTCAACTGTAATAATATGTGCTGCTCTTGTTTTATTAATTTCATTAATAATTGCTGCAAGCGTAGTTGATTTTCCAGACCCTGTTGGTCCGGTAACTAGAACTAATCCTTTATGCATATCAATAATGTCATAAAGAACATCTGGTAAATCAAATTGTGACATTTCAGGAATTACACTTTCTACTCTTCTAAGAACTGCAGCGGGTCCATTAATTGTTTTATAAAAGTTAGCTCTAAACCTTAATCCACTTAATATTACAGCAGAATCTAATTCATGTGTTTCTTGGAATTTTTTTGTTTCTGTTTCATTACAATTTGTTGACATAAGATCTTGAAGATCTTGTGCTTTTACAACAATATCTTTAACCGTAACCATATCACCTGTTTGTCTGTAAGCTAACGGTGAACCACTTCGAATATGAAAATCTGAAATTTTTTTATTATTTTTTGCTAATTCTTCTAATTTTTCAAACATCTCTATTTTTTATACAATAAACACGAGTATTACCATTAGAGGTCACCCAATTTGGGCTTGTTAACCATTAAAAAAATAACCAACGATATACAATTTTTCATGCTCAAAATTATAAAAACAAATTTTATATAGCATTTTTCATAATGATGTTTTTATTAAAAAAACTATCTGTTGGTTTACTTGTGTCATCATTTCTCATTATGATGTCAGCACAAGCGGAGACAGTTAAACCAACCTTTGTACGTTCAGCTGGCACCAATATGACTATACCTATTGGAGTAACACTTAGTGCAGATGGAACTAAAATTCACTTTGCTAAGTTTAACAGTGGAACAAATTTATACCAGTATGATTTAAGTATTCCATTTAATGTATCATCAATAGATTCTAGCTCAGAAGTTATCCTCAATGTAACTGGTACCGATGCTATGGCGGGTGGTAAAATAGAAGATTTAACATTTAATGGAGACGGTACAAAAGTATATGCAATAGGTTTTACAGGACAAATGACTGTTCACAGTTTATCAACGCCATATGATTTATCTAATGCTACACAGGATGCAGATGACGGGATAAATTGGAGTACTGATTATGGTGGAGAAGGAGGTTCAAATAGTAGTCATAGACCACATGGCATGCGTTTTAATAATGATGGAACAAAAATGTTTTTAGTTGATGCCGTTAATACAAAAGGAGTTATAGAATATAATTTAAGCACTCCTTACCTTCCAGGTTCTGCATCATTTGGTAATTTTTTTGCAACTGAAAGTTCTAGGGAAATTCAGGATATAGATTTTGATGACGATGGCACAAGAATGTATGTAATAGAATCTAGATCAGGTAATCTGTCTTCCGATAAAATTTATGCTTATAAGTTAAGTACTGGTTTTGATACTTCAACAGCAACTTTTGCCGGTAGTATAGCAAATTTTTTTGATGCAGCAGGAGGCGATGGAGGACCAGGAGGTATGCATTTTTCTAAAGATGGTATGAAATTTTATCAGGTATCTTTTGTAAATGACAATACTGGTAATATAAATAAAGTTTTTGAATATGATTTAAGCTGTCCTTATGGAATTGTATTATGTGAAAGTGAAACAGCGTCAGTTGCAAGTGCTCAAGTAGAAATAGCTAAAAATGTTATTCATCAAAATACCTCAACAATTTTTAAAAGATTTGAATGGTTACGAAGAAATGAAAATAAAACAAATTTAAATAGTCATAATTTAAAATTAAATATTAATAATCCAATTTTAGCATCTTTAACAAATGAACTACAATCATCTTTTAAGTCTTCTTTTAAAGATATTAAATATACTCAAGCATCATTAAAAACAGAAAAACCATCAAATAAAAAAAGAAAATGGTCCCGCTGGTCACACAGTGATATTTCATTTGGAAGAGTGGGTGATACCTTTTCATTAAAGCCAAAAGAAATTAAAACTGCAGGAATAGCAATTGGTGCAGATAAATTAACCAAAAATAATAATATTTTTGGATTTGCGATGAGATACGGTAATGATGATGTTGATATAAAATCTTTAACTAATGAGGAATTAAATTCGCAATCATTATCTTTTAATGTGTACGGCCAATTACCTGTTAATTCTAAATCAAATTTAAATGCTTTATTAGGGGTAAGCTTTTTAAGTATGGACCAAATGATCTCTGGAACCATTACTGGTGAAAGAAATGGAAAACAAATTTATACAGCTTTAAGTTATGAAGAAGAGCAAAATTACACCAGATTTGACTTAATTCCTTACGGTAAAACAGAGTTAGGGATCACAGAATTATCTGATTATACGGATTTTGGAACAGCAGCCACAAATAACATTGAGACCCATGAAAGACTTACTTTTAAAACTAGAAATGCATCTGCCGGCTTTAAGTTTGATCATACTTTGTATATGGATGAAAGCAGATTAAGTAGAAATGGATTTTTAGAATATATAGTTGATTTTACGCCAGATATTGATCATCGTTATAAAAATCACATTGATAATGTCACAGTTCAAAACACCATTAAAAGATATTCACTAAATAATATTAAAGGAAATATTGGTTTTGAATTATTTAAAAGGAGTGGTCAAACATTTGCATTAAATTATGAACGATTTCAAAGCTTAGATAATAGTGCACACACAGATAGTTTGCTTTTTAAATTTGGAGCTACACAAAAAAATTCTCCTGATTTTAGTGTGATATACGAACCTTTAAAAAATAATAATACTGAAATTAGTTATTTAAAAAAGCATGATAATTTTGATTTAAAAGTAAAATCTAACTACGCAATGTATAGTAAAATTCCTGACTATGGTGCAGGTATTGAACTGTCAGCAACATTTTAATCTTATGAAATTTATAAAAAACTTTATTTTAATTTTAATATTTATACTTCCCATCTCTAATTCATTTGCAGCACTGGTTACTCATGTTGATCAGCAAACTTTTACGGATGGTGGTTCTGGTTCTGCTATTTTAAATGGTATAGAGTTTAATTCTGATGGAACAAAAATGTTCACATCCTATTCAGCTGCTGATACTCGTAGCAGTAATATTGATTTTATAAACGAGTATGATCTTTCAATACCGTTTGATATTTCTACACACACTTTTGCAGGTGATAGTGAGAGATGTGATTTAGCTAATGGTTATGATTCAGGTGTAAATGCAGTTAAACCAGATAATATAGGGGATATGGCTTTCAGTGGTAATGGTATGCACATATTTATTATTCGCAGAGGTACAGGCAATAGAAATGATGACCGTTTGTTCAGATACGATTTAACAAAACCTTTTGATGTTTCAACTTGTACATTGGCTCAAGAAAAAGATCCTGATCAAACTGGAGTAGAGATCGATGGTTGGAGATCTGGATCCATATCTAACTCTAAACAACACCATGCACAAGGTGTAGCTATTAGTCCTGATGGAACAAAAATATTTATAAGCTTTGAAGATGCTACTAGTGGAGGTAAAGATGGTATCAGAGAATATAGTCTTTCAACACCTCATGACATAACTACTCTTACTCATGTTGATACTGCAGGAATTCTTCTTCCGAATTCTTTACCTTCAAATAATCCTGATGCTATATCTTTAAGTGCAGATGGAAAAAGAATATTTATAGTTTATCACGGCTCTAATAGTAGCTCAGCAACAGTTGAACAGTATTCATTGTCATTACCATATGATACCACAAACTTTACCTTAGATGGAGCACTAAATGTAAATGATTTAGTCTCAGATAGAACTCTCACACAAGGAAGAGCAATTGCATTTAGTGCTCAAGGTTTAAAAATGTTTATAGCCGATGATCAAAGTCGAGATGCAACAACAGAAACAATGTATGAGTTTGATTTAGCTTGTCCCTTCAATCTTTTTGCTGGAAAATGTTCTGCAATTACCAAAGGTGATAGAACTGGAATAGCTATTGCTCAAATAGAAGTTGCAACAAGAACTATAGAACACTCAACGGACACTGC
>ENA-OSJC01000744-OSJC01000744.1-marine-metagenome-genome-assembly--contig:-NODE-744-length-29996-cov-4.901400_pt1 | contig 29996 bp, 32 predicted proteins | sample MGYA00237885_ERZ534234 | MGnify/ENA primary metagenome ERZ534234 (study PRJEB26413, sample SAMN06343907) | marine metagenome | isolation source: coastal waters | place: Atlantic Ocean: West Antarctic... | reverse complement strand
CCTTGTTTGTAAGCGCGAACCATGTCCGAAAGACGTGCAATGTCTCTGACAATTAAGCGTTTGTCGTCGGCGGTGTAACAGACTGATGCGACTTCTGCGCCTTCGGGTAAACGACCGATAGTGCTGTAACACCCGTCGACGTGATGGAAGATAGCAACGTCACATTGTTGCTCGGCTTTGTACTGATCTATTGATTTACGCATATAGGTAATACCTGTAGTTAGGAGAAAAAATAAATGGCGCGTGGAATCTCATTCTCGACATCCAACGTGCCTTGGGGTGGCGGTTCAGGAAGCACAAACTTATCATCAACCAACCAGTTTAGACCCTCAAAAAAAGAGTCGTTGAGCCAATCGCCTTTAAACATATCTACAGCGACTTGCCGTAACACTACATTTAACGCATCTAAATGACACGCGTGCACAGCATACGAGTCATGAACAAAAGCCATGTCTGTAATACCGCGACCACTAAGCTTTACAGCCGTCATTCTTAACATCGACGCATCTAGCGAATGTACAACATTAGGGGCCGCAGCCCCCGCATTTTTAGAAGGCGACAGCTTGTCCGTCCTTGTTCGTAATCGGCGCATCCAGTTGTCAAATGTCCTGACTTTTTGATCTTTTAAGACAACATACTTTTGTGTTATCTCACAGCCATCAGGAGTAACCCATTGCAACGGTGTGCCATTATCCGCTAAGACTTTTGCTGTTTTCTTTAAATAATCCATCACAATGACTGAGCGACTGACCGCCTCTACACGACCCTCGACAATCCAATCACGCATGTAGCCGGCCAGTTTGTGTCTAGCCTGTTTTGGGCGTAGGTGACTAAAGCACTTAGGAACAACAATATCATCAACCATACGATCACTGACTAGTTGCTCCCGAATGCCTTCTTTAGTGACGCCGTAGCTTGTTGTCATCAATGGTCGTTTGGTTATACCACGAGCCTTTTTTGGTATCTGCATCTTTGGCCACCAGGCTTCAATGGCCGCTAACGTCTCAGCGTCGGTGTCTTTATCATTACGGAGGCGAGTCATAATTTCTATGACCTTTACTGCTACTTCCATGTACAAGTCGTTTCTGGCCGGAGAAGCCGTACAATTAGTTTTTTCCGCTCCGACCGAATCCTTTGATAAAAGTGACAGCAACTGCAAACCGTTAGTGACTCCGTCGACCGCTATTGGTGTGTGGCTAACGTGTTGCGTTGGATCATCAGACGACAAACACTTAGATAGCTCCCACGCCGACGCATAAAATGACATAGGCTCATCAGCCTGTTCAATGAGTTTGTTTGCTATGTTGTCGCAGTAAGGTAACTCCATAATCTCATCGAGCATGGCATCGACGTTTGCTATTCGGACCTCTAAAAGCTCTTTGTCCCAACCAAAGGTATTAGCGACTTGAAGCTTTAACGCAATTAGACCGCTTTGACCTAATCTTTTGCCGTTGGCAAACTGTATCAACCCTTTGGCCACATGGTCACCTTGGCTTGTCAGCATCTGATTTGACGGATAAAGACGGCCTCGAAAATCGAATGCGTGTGGTTGCCAGAACACTTTATCTTCAAGCTCACAAGCTTGTAGCATCTGACGCTCAAAGGTCATTGCCTTACTAGTATCGCTTGTGAAGATCGCTAGATCATCACTAAACTGTTGCTGTACTGTTATTTTTGTTTCGTCATCTAACTTTTCCCATTGCTCTTTAGCCATTTTCTTTGGCTTAAAGCGTGGGTACTGTGGCGCACATTTTGGATTACGTTTTAAAAACTGTAGCACAGGGTCACAGACCCTCCACGGCGTTCGTTGAATGACATTGAGTCCTTCGAGAGCCTCGTCGCTCGGATCAAAAACGTGAGGCTGCCAATCAGTCCGGTAAACCTTTTGTTCCAACAAATAATAACCACCTTTTATTTTCCCATCAGCATCACGCTTCCAAGGTCTGGGTGGCACTAACATGGGCCGCCTAACTGGTTGAGCGACCGAAGCGACAGCGTGTAGTCGGCTAATGTCATCAAGAAAGCTATCGGTCCAATAAATAACAGACGCTTTCCACATCCCTTTAGGTGCCATTCGCTTTCTTTCTTCGATCAAATCGGGCTGTGCGATTTTGATACAGTCAAACAACAAAGCTCCTAAAGAAAGACGCGCTCGACGACCAAGGTCGTAGTCATCACCGTTAAGGTATTCCTCAATCTTCTTTTCCATTTTTCGAGCAAAACGAAGATGCTGACCTTTAGACGCTAACGCTTCTGAGTTCTTCTTTAAAAAGTAAGACGCATAACCCTTATTAGCATTACGCCAATTTTGGAAACGTATCTCACGAATAAAAGCCTCAGACAATGCTAGACACAAGTGGTGATAGGTGGGTGGGTTAGGCTTTGAAAGCTCATACATCAGTGATTCTGTTATACAAAAAGCAGATTCGTATGATTTAACCATAGGTATTAAATGACACCAATGTTCTCTTTTACCCGATCTACCTGAGAATAAAGATTTACTGGCTGACTTTTGACGTTTGTCTATTTCTACTTCAACTGAAATAGCGATCTTTTGTAAAAGCTGTTCACCAAGTTTGGTTTCATTGATTGTTTTATTTTCGATTGTTTTTTTATAATGGTCTTCACCGTCGACTGACATACGGTGTTCCCACAAGACTTCAATAAGTTCATGGTCGGAGTTCATTAGACAACTCCCATTTTACTACCATTAGTATTGACAGCGACAACATCCACCAACAACAGGTGGAATCCTCTTGCCCGAATTCAACGTGTTCTTTACTTTTCATACCTATCACCCCTACATAAATTAGTTTTTCCGATTCACGCATGAATCGACGCACCACCACAACATCTGATCGGTTTGTTGCGGACAAGTGAGAAAAACCGTAAAAGCGTACTGCTCTCTGGTCTGCTCCTGGCCACAACAAAACTCTTGCTTTGTTTTCCCTTTCATTACTGCATCCTCTATCTATCTTGTTTATTGTTGTTGTTGGTTGTTGGTTGTTATGACACACAAGCAAATACCACAAACAATCACTTTGTTACCTCCCCCCCCTTGGTAACCGAGGGTCGTACTGTCCACCAGTTCGTCATTTTTGGTGACTTTTATACAGTAAAGCACTATGTCAGGGTTGTAAACTACTTTATTCATTTGTAGGTAACAAATAACTACATGTACATATACTCATTTCACACTTACTTATACCCTTTGATTAGGTTTGTGTTGTCTGCGCCTATAGATATGTTCTATACTATAGGCATTACCTATTACAAAAAATGTTTCCTTGGGGGAACACAAAATGGACATCGATAAGATAACCAACCCAAACGTGCACAAAAATCCGAGACCTAAGAATCAACGGCATGACGCTGCCAAAAGACAAGAGATGGGCCTGTTAGTCAAGAGTTTGCGGGTAGCTGCCGGACTAACGCAACATGACGTTGCACAACTAGCCGATCAAAAATATGTCAGTTTTATTTCGCAAATTGAGCAAGGACGTGTCCGTATACCGTCGGCTGATGTCGATTTGTGGGCGGGTATATTGGGCGTAGACACACACGCTTTTGCTAAGGAATGTGTGCGACATTATGAATTAAAAAGTTATTTTGAGGCTATTTATCGACCAGAAGATCGAGGTAGGGGGTTTAACAGTGAAGACTAACTCTGTTTACTACCGCATAGCAAAAGTACAGCATCTATACGTTAGTGGAATCTGTAAACAAAACTGTAAACAAAACTGTAAACATTTATAAGGCGGGAGGGCTAGAGGCCCTGAATACACTGAGTTGTGTGGATTGGTCGGGGATGAGGGAGCCTAAATAAAAGCACTCTTTAGTCCGCAAACGCTTTAGTTACCTACCTTCCGATGCACAAAACCTGTAAACTTAACTGTAAACTTATTTATTAAACTAACCAGGTGCTTCAAAGTGCGCGTAAAATACATCAAACAACGATATAAAGTCTACTGGTTTATACGTAGACCTCCTAAAAATCTTCATAAAATTTTAGGTCAAGACTTAATACAAATAAATCTAGAGACGCGAGACTATCTCACAGCGTGTCGTCGCCGTGACGCTATTAACTTGGAGTGGGAAACTTTAGCACAGAGCCAGTTAGCTCCCGATGTTTATAACGCAAAATTAGCACTTTTAAAGGGGGAAGACTTATCCAACCCGTACCGCTTTGTCAACGAAGGTCTTATTGACAAGTTATCTGATGCCGCCGTGGAATCACAAAGCGAAGCTCCAGCAGTTATTAGTGATTATTCACATGAAGATCAAGCAGCGTTTTGGGCTTGGCGAAAAGTCACGCAAAACGAATCGCCTCCCGAAGAATTTGAGTATTCACTTAGACAAGCACTAGCGGCTATTCTTCCTCACAAGAAGGGGACGATTACAGATTTGCACCTTGATAAATATACTTTGTCGGTTGATCTGTTTTTAGGTGACGCTGTCGACAGGTCACTTGAGTCGATTAAAAAAGGCGAGGTTATCCGATGGCTTGACACCCTTGATAAATCGAACAGTACTAAGTCAACCTACTTGTCATGTCTCAAGGGACTATTTCTTTACGCTCAAGACAGGGAGCTTATCAACGATCAAATACGAAATCCCTTCCAAAATATTGATCTCGGCAAGAGCGACGCAGTCCACTATAAGTTTATGGAAGACGATATGTTACGAGAGATTATTGGGCGTATGGCACTGAACAAACACCCTCATGATGGTCTCATTTCAAACCTGGCTCGTTCAACGGGCGTTAGGCAAGGTGAACTATTTAGTAGCAAGATAGAGACACACAAAGGAATCGTCTGTCTAAACGTCTTAGACGCGAAAACTCCTGCGGGCATACGGTTAGTGCCGATACCGGATAGACTCATTAAGGAGGTAACTGAGGCCCATCCATCGTGGGTTGCGAAGGGTAAGGGCAGTGATTTCTCCAAACGCTTTGGAAAAGCTAAAAGAACTGTTGTTGATGATAGGGCATTAGCGTTTCACAGCCTCCGTGTTACGTTTATAACCTGGGCGGGAAACACTGAGGATAGATGGACCGAACAGCATGTGGCTTGGCTTGTGGGGCATGAAGAAGGGAAGGGTGACGCTATGACTGGCCAGTTGTACTTTAAAGGATACAATGTCCATCTAATGAAACAAATAGTGGAATCTGTGGAGGAATTTAAACCATAAAACGGCGTCGTTACATCCACTTATGGCATACACAAAGTGCAGGAAAGTAATTGGTTTTTGTTCTGGCAACTGACTAAAATCTCGCCTCACTTAATCCAATGAGCCGCAAAAGTAATGACCTTAATGATCCTTTTTTTCTTAACAACTCTACTCGTTATAGCTATTGAAGATTTACAGAATAACTAAACTCACTGATTGCGGTTGCGCTCTTCCCACGCTTTTTGTTTATCACAAACAATTAAATAAGCACCCGATAAACCAACAGCAAAAAGCCCAAAGAATAAAACAGCTATAATAATATTCATAAAAACTCCTAAATAGTAGCGCGTTCTTCGATATAACTATTGTTTGTTTTAAGTAAAGAGATGTGTGCCAAGATGCTACTTCTGATATAACGAGGTAGTGATTTTCTTTTTGATTTCCACTTGGCATAACTACCTGTGTAATCAACCGCCAGTAGCCTTGCTGTAGCCAAAGGACCACCTGTAAGTTCTTCTAGTTCAACTAAAAGTGTTACTTGATCAACCACATTTACTCTCCAACTCAATTTCATTCAACAAGGCACGAAGTTCGTCTTGTTTCTGTTTACCAAACACTACATATCCGTCTAGCGTCCTCATAATTATCCGAGGATGGTTATCTTGTTGGTTTGGTGGTGGGGTGTGAATATAAAATTCACGATAATCTGAGTGAGCGTAGTCCACTACATTTCACTAAGAAAGAATTCTGACATCAAATTGTCTGTACTTTCTAAGTACTCAAGATGATCGATGAACGCTCGGTTGACCATATCAACTACTGCGTCATTATCACCAACAGCCGCCGCTAACTTAACGCTAATTAGAAATCGCATTAGGTCTCCGCGTTGCATCATAAACTGTTCAAATGTCATTTTTTCCATACATAACAGTATATAGGTATTACCTATTGTTGCAACATAAAATTAGCTAATCGGTGGCTTCTAGCGCCCACTTGCTCCGACCACTTTGAGTCCAACATTTGAATTTTTGCTTCATCAAAGTCGTGTTGCCTAATTGCTTCTTTTAGTTTCACAAATTTATTAAGCCTAGTTAGCCCGAGATTGAACGCCATGCAAACGACAACCGCTTGTTGTTGTTCGCTAAGAGTTACGTAAACTTCACTGCCCACATAATTGATAGCGTCTAAACGTGCTGTATCAAAATCGTTTTTTAGCATTAGCTCGGCTTCGTCTTGGTTAATGCCGCAGTCTTCTAAATTACGACCATACCCAATGCTTGTTTTGTTGGCGCTACACTTGTAGGGCTGAAGCACTAAGCCTTCGTCTTGACGCAGCCATTCAAGTGAAAAATCTTTTGTTGTTCTCATTTACCACCTCTCTATTACATCAAGGGAAACCCGGACAAAACCGTCATCACTATATTCAACGCTTGGGGCGTCTGTCGCCAACGAGCAGCGCAGTGTTGGTAATTGTTGAGCGTGTGTGCGAAGCGCAACCGTTCCGCTGTACCGCGCAGGGGGATCAGATACAACAGTTGAACCTGACAGCCCGACATACTGAACAAGCTGATTAGCAATCGCGCTGTCTGTTGATGACCTGTTGTAGTACTCACCAATACGTAGTGATGAATCAGTTGCGTTGTCTGAGCGTAGGCTTGGTATACGTAATGCAAATATTGTACTGCGCCCATCGAGTTGCCTAAAAAATGCAATCATCTCAGCGTAAGCAACGGTGGGAAGAGGAGGGAACCGGAATGTTCCTTCAATTCGTACACCACCAACGGACCGTGACTGCCGACGCATTGACCGAGAGTCTGCGACGAGGGTCGTGCGCCTATGACGTAGCTCAAAGCTTGTCGGTATAATTGTTGTTGGGAACAACGGGTAGGGTCCGTCGCTGTTTTGGAACGTAAATGTAGCCATTGTCCTTCCTTTTATTTAAGAGGGTTTTCAGACAGAAAATCCATAGCAGACCATAGGTCGTTAATTTCCCGATTCATCACCGTAACTTTAGCGTCAAATCCCGCCACTTTTTCAGTCACTATCTGAGCCGTTGCAACAATAGCTCTCGTAGTTTCAATTTCTTTATCTAATTCACTAACCTTTTCGGAAAGTAGTAATAGTGTTTGTTGTTGGTCGATGATGGTTTCAAGGTTTACACCTAACGTCGCTAATTTGCCTTGAAGCTGGCTAACATTATTATCTTCCAGGGCTTGCTTAATAAGCTGTATCTCACCTAAAAGCTCTTGCTTATTCGCTACAGTGCGTTCTTCCAAGGGCAGAATGTCAGGTATATATCTAGATTCAGCCGTTTCAAGCCGAGAGTAGAGACTACTAGCAGTCCAGACTCCACCACCGATAGTCGTCGCTAAACTTAAAAGTATGGCGATGTACACACCTTTAAATGACGTACCGCCTATTGTTAGCTCAGTATCTTCTAGGCTCATCCTTCACCCCCTGATGTTTCTTCGCACTCAAGCCCTGTGGTGAAGCAGATGTAGCCCAGGTAGGTGGGTCCAGTTAAATACAGCTCAGACTGCGCTCCAGCCTCTAAAATAACGGCGTCAGACATATAGATATCTATACCAAAGTCTCCAGTACCATTTAAATAAATAGACGACGCCGCGCTCCCCGATGCCCAGGCAATAGTTACGGCTTGATTGCTGGCGCTATAACTAAGTGTGTTTTGCTCAATTCTTGTATTATCATCCTGGGCTGCTTGGTTTAAATAGGCGACTGCTTCTGGGTTTGAGGATACCGCTATGTATGCGGCGGCGGTATTAGCTGTTGTCTCAATTGCCTCTAAACTTTGGTTATAAGCGTCAGCATCTTCTTGCGAAATGGACATGTCATTTGCGGCAACATACTCTTGAACCGCCGCCTGGTCATCAGGATTATCGGCAGCTTTGGCCATCTCATTAACTTCAACTACGGACAAAAGATCTACCACGACGTCCGTAAATTCATCTATGGCATTTTCGAGTTCTGCTAATTGGTCTTGTGCCTGTTCATCTAAGTAATCTTGTGCGCTTCCATAGGGTAGATAAGCCACCATTCCGTTTAAAGCATTACCGTAGGCGGTAACTTGCTCTTCAGAAATATAGGCTGTGCCTGATAACTGACCACTGCTTAAACCCGTTCCAGTATAAGCGTAACCTAAAGCCGCGCCAGTAATTAATATGCCGCGATCAATCTGACTTACTATGGCTCCCGATGTCACAATTAAATCATCTAGCTCACTTGTTTGAACTGCGGAACTTAGTAGACACAGACTCATCAGAGTCGCTATCTTGAGTGTTTTCTGTATCATTTTCGACTCCAATGTTTAGGATTGAGTTGTACCACTTTTGGGTATCGGTGTAGCGGGGTTTAGGGGGTTTCTTTGACCAGGTAGCTGTTCGTGTTACAGCTATTTCGCCGTAGTCAGGTATGTAAAGACTCGGTCTTGTTTTCATTAACAAAAAAGCACGTTTACCAACAATTAATTTACCGGACGAGATGAGGGGACAAGGTGTTCCAGAAACAAACAAAGACCTCCAAACCTTGATGTCGTCACACATCCGGGCAATACTGGCCACCGTCATGCCCTGCGTAAAAAGAAGCATAGCGTCTTTTCGGCGGTTACAGTCGTCATCCTTCTGGTAACTACCTTTGGTATAACCGATTAAGCCTGTTTGAATGCTCGTACCACTACCGCTCAGACAGGTTTCTGGTCCAGTACTCATATACGACGGAGCAATAGCACTACCAACAGGCATATTACTAGAGCTACCAGCCCCGTTGTACGTGTTGGTCACTGAATCATCTTTACTCTGATTGTTTGAGCTAACAGTGCTGTTGTTGGTGGATGTGTTCAATGACCCTGTTTGAATGTTCTCAGAGTCATTGTCACCTCCCATCGGTTCTGTTTCTTGTGCTGTACAAAGTCCACAAAAAGTAAAGAATAAGAAACCTTTTACGATAAGTTTCATGTCACAGCCCTCGTTATTACTCGTCAACGACTTCCGCTTCAACAACCTCAACAGACTTACCAATCCTAGCAACAAGATTTTCAATCGAAAGGTCGTGGATGGTGGCTTGGCGTTTTGCCTGAATAGCCATTTGAGTCGCTTGTTCGTGTAAACTTAACAGCTCTTTGGATTCATCACTTAACTCTGATACCGGGTATACAGTGTCGTTAATGGTTATTGTTTGTTCCTCTTGATCATTCGTGTTTTCTTCAGTCATGTTATTACTCCTAGCTTTTTTACTTTTGCCGATATCGGCCTTACGGTTATTGTTGTACCTATTATATAGGTATTACCTGTTAATTTAAGCCCAAATTCCTGCACATATATCTTGAACAATTTGAGCTTGCCCAGTAATGACAGTAGGTTCGCCATCAGCATCGTAACGAGACAGATGAGAAACGTGGTTAGATACAGCAGGTAATTCCGCATCGCCAGTGTCATCAAAAGTAATTTCCATCACAACCATCAAGGTTGGATTACCTTCGTTGGTGCTTGATGCCGCTGTTGAATCTTGCGCGGGGTATGTTTCACATCTTTGTAGTACTTCGGTTTTAGTTATAGCCATGTTGAATCTCCTTTAGAGATAGTTAAGTTATGCGCTTTCAAGCGCGGTAATTCTTGCTTCAAGTTCTTGGATTGTTTTGACCAATATAGGAATTAATTTTGATGGGTCAATAGTTTGGTAATGAGGATTGCCGTCTGCATCCAAAGCATCTTTTTCACCAACGACAGCTTCTGGAACAATTGCCGCTACTTCGTGAGCAACAAAGCCCTGTATTGCAGTATTGTCAGCATCTTCAATCCAATTAAAAGTGCAGGGATTTAAAGCCAAGGTTCGACTTGTTGCGCTAGATAAAGGCTGTATGTTTTCCTTTAATCTGTAGTCAGACGCTCCACCGTATTGAGTGCCATAAACATTGTTAGTAATTTGACCACGTACAGTTCCATTGGCTTGCCTAAACACCATGTGGTAGTTGTAAGCTGTACCTGCCGACAATGCTCCATAGGAGTTGATATTAGGCGTACCGATAGCACTGCTATGAGAGCCAGATATTGTCACTGTCCCACCTATTGTTGCATTACGGCTAGTATAAAAATTCCTATCAGCATTCCAACCACCTACCGTTTGCCCTGCGGTCGCAGAATATATGTGGTATCCAGTAGTGGTTATACCATTTTCATTTGCAGTTCTTAAACCAATATACCAGTAGTTATTAGTAGTGTTTTTGTAGCGAATCATTGCCTCGCCACTACCGCTACTTTCAACTCGCATATAATTATGACTGGGTTTACTTGAGGTTAAGTCACCGACAAAAGTAGCAGATGCCCCTGTGAAGTTTCTACTAGAGTCTATTATTGTAGTTGAGCCAATTTTATAAACACTTCCAAGAATATTATTAGCACCGACTTGCGATGCGTTTACATTCCCATCTACTTGTAAATTGTTATAAACCTTTACGTCAGTAACGCCAGAACCTTCACAGATAGAGAATACTTTTGCGGTTAAATCCTCATTGTTGTAGAACCTTATACCACCATATTGTGCTTGTGCGCCCATGCGAATGCCAGTGTGCCACCTCAAGTCTAGTTTTGAGTAGAAGCCGCCAACATTCTCTAAGTTAGTGCCAATGTAATAGTTTCCTAGAGCATCAGAATTACCGCCCCCAAACAAAAGTTTGTAACCCGCGTTATCATAAGCATTATCTGTCGCAACGCCTCCTGCTTGAAGAGTACCTGTGAAATTACCTTGTGCCGCTGTAATATTTCTACTAGCGTTTATGACTGTAGTTGAACCCATTAACAGGCTTCCACGATTAACGCTTACATTACCGTTAGCAGAAGCAGTTAAAGATATTACTGAGTTAGAGGCTCCGCCTGAGTAAAGTTTTAAATCAACTGCTGCCTTTAATCGCAAGTCACCCGCTGAAGTGTAAATATAACGAGACCCCGCCCAATCTGCGTTTGAGTAACTTGAGCCAATTGAACCTATTATAAGTCTGTCATTATTATTGTTTGCTATATGAAATTCTGAGTAGTAAGCCGCGACAGTGTTTTGTACTATTCCCCAGACACTGTTTGAAGTTGTTACAGTTGAACCATTTGTCGGAACATGCCCTACTTGGCTATAGGCATAAGCTGTGTTCCAGTTAGTAGAGTTGCCCCCTGTTGCTGTAATTGTTCCTGTACTTGTAATAGCTCCACTAGAGATAGTTCCGATGTTCGTTAGGTTTCTACTAGAATCTATTACTGTGGTGGTTCCCACCATCAAGTTGCTACTTTCTAGTCTTACATTTCTTCCTCTAAAATAATAAGTTCCAGTATCGGAAGGCTCACCCCAGTAAACATCTTTGCCAGTTTCATAGTTATAAACACCTGAAATATTGGCATTGCCTGATTCGTGCGGAATTCTCCAATAGCCAGTACCGCCATCAATTCTTAAAGGAGGAGTTGTTACGCTAATGAAGTCTCCGCCACCCCCACCGTATGCGCTTGTAGCTGTAATAGCACCGCTAGAGATAGTGCCGATGTTTGTTAGATTACCCGCGTTAGTAATCCTTTCCACGTTGTTAGTGTATACGCCACCTTGACCTGCGTATAAAGCTCCATAGGAGTTGATACTTCCGCTTGTATTTGTTATGGCTCCTGCGGCTGTTATAGCCTGACTATTAATAGTGCCATTTATCGTCCAGTTGCCAGAGGTAGACATAAGCGTTGCATTTGCATCGTTACCAGACGGCCTAAACTGCAACGCACTAGAGCTGACGGCAGGACTGGCGGCAATGTCCCACATAACGCTACCGCCACTCGTTAATCGCGTGTAAGCCCAAGAGCCGCCCCCATCTATTTCAATGCGAGTTGAAGCGTAGAAAATTCTACTGGAGCTTATTACTGTGGTAGTGCCTATCTTGAAAACATTTCCAAGAACATTATTAGCACCGACTTGGGACGCATTTATATTGCCAGACATTTGAATGGCGTTACCGCTTAAAGTAGTGCCATCATAAGTAAGCCCTGACTCTGCGTTTAACGTGTTTGCTGTTCCGCTACCTGTAATAAGTCGGTTATCAGCGTTGCTGTTAATTGTTGTGCTACCGACACCTGTTAGGTTTGAGCCGTCACCATAAAATGCACTTCCTGTAATTGTAGATGGAGTATCTAGCGCACCTGTCTCCATATTTATATTAAATTTAGTTGCGCCATTCCATTTGTAAAGTATTTTGTCAGGAGAACCTTGAACGTAAAAAATGCCGTAAGTAGGGTACGAGTCTCTACTAATAGCCCAGATAGTAGAATTAGGCGAACCACTAGCCGCACCGAAAGAAGCACCGCTAAATGATGGTGCTGTGATATTCCTACTAGCGTCTATTACAGTCGCGCCACTGCTACCCATTTGCAAGCTGGTGTAAATTCTTACGGCTGTGGAGCCTTCACCAATAGACATTATTTTACTGGTTAAATCTTCGGTGGTGTAGAACCTTATACCACCATAGCTTGCTTGTGCGCCCATGCGAATGCCAGTGTGCCACCTTAAATCTAGTTTTGAGAAATTGCCACCAACATTCTCTAGGTTAGTACCGATGTAGTAATTAGCTTGAGAATCACTAGTGCCGCCTCCAAACAGCAATTTGTAACCCGCGTTATCATAAGAATTATCTGTCGCAACGCCTCCTACTTGAAGAGTGCCTGTGAAATTACCTTGTGCCGCTGTAAGGTTTCTACTGGCATCAATTACTGTGGTGCCGTTCATCTTTAACGGGTTTAATAAATCTACATACCCGCGATAAATCCGCATTTGCTCTTGCCAACCTGCGCCATTATTAGCCCAGAAACCTTGGTATGTTCCGGTTGTATCAATAGCCGCATGAGGAGTATTTCCAGACCCTTGCCATAATGAAGTTGCTCCATTTCCGTCAAGATATAGAACCCTTGAAGAGGTGCTTCGCATTGTGTTTTGAAAAGCCGTTCCTCCCGGAGTCGTGTCAGCGCCAGTTGCGTTAAAGGTTGTAGCTGTTATAGCCCCACTAGAGATAGTGCCGATGTTTGTTAAATTACCTGCGTTAGTGATTCTCTCTACAGAATTAGTATAAACACCTCCTTGTCCTGCATATAAAGCACCGTAAGAAGTTATGCTTCCCGCTGTTGATGAAACAGACCCTGCCGCAATACCTGCCGCTGTGATAGACCCGCTATTAATTGTCCCAATATTGGTTAGGTTTCTTGCCGCACTAACAATCTCTTGACCGCCCATGCTTAACGTCCCTGCAAAGACGTTTGTACCTGTAGCCGTTACTTGTAATTTTGTAGCGCCACCGACAGCAAGCAGGGTTGATGTGGATGAATTTAATACGGCTTGGCTTGTAGATGGGAAACTAAGATAACTATTGTTCGTGTCCTTGCTGTAATAAACTCTGGCTTTTACGTCAGTTAAAGTTTCAAAGTTACTATTGCTAGTAATCGCGCCTGTCATCGCCCCGCCCGATAGAGGCAAGAAAGAACCTGAATTTATGTTTGCAAGAACATAGGCTTTGATGGATTGCTGAGTTGCTAAAGCTGTTGCGCTGTTACTAGACATATTATCTTGATCTAGTATGTCAGTGATAGATACTGAGCCAGTGCCAGATAAAGAGTTAAATTCTATAGCGCCACCCACATCTAAACTAGGTGTAGTCAGCTTGTGACTGAAATCAAACTTGTCGTTAGTTGAGTCCCATAAGATAGTGGCGTTAGTTGTGGAATTAACCGCATCCTGAATGGTTATTCCTGCACCGTTAGCATTCGCTGATGAGTCTCCAGTAGAATAATTTAGGGTAATGTTTTTATCTTTTACAACAAGGTTATCACTATCAACAGTTGTAGTTGTTCCATCGACTTGAAGGTTTCCTGCAATAACGACCGTCCCAGTATCGTTACCATGAGCAGCAGGGTCAATAGTAAACGTAGCAGGGCCACGCAAGTAGCCGCTTAACGTGATGTTTGTGTTAGCTATATCGGAGCGTAAAAACTTAGTTGAGTCTAAGTTATCTAACGTGTCGGCATTACCGCCTGTAGACGTCACACCTGTTACTAGCTCGTTCGCTTCAAACGTAAAGACCATAGGCTGACTTATATCGTCGGCAGCCTGGAACACCGAACCTACGCTACTCACTGACACTCTAATATAGAGATCAGTACCATCTGCTACGTCTTGGCTGGCTCCTGATGTAAATGTTTTGGTGTCTGTTGTGTTGAGGTGATACACATAATAGGTATACCCGTAGTAAGACGACAGGTCGTACTGAGACATTTCTAAAACCTGAGTTTTAGCGTCCGTATAGGTACTACCGTTGGTTGATACTTCATAAGTGAGTGTAAATTGACGTCCTGACCCGGCTGCTACATTTGTTGTGCTGTAGAAGAAGTTATTAAACCTAAATTCTACATCGATGTCTGCTGTACCATGCTCGAAAAGATCACCAGATGTACCAAGCACTTTCGACCCACCAGAGGCGCGTGTGAAGCTTCCTGATCCAGTTTTAAAATCACCGTTACTACCGCCGACCGAAGTTGCTAACGCGCCATAGATTGAATCAAGTGCGTCCTGAGATAACATGGCACGGGTAATACCACCAGACGATACAGTCGTTGCTTCAAGGTTACCTAATACCACTAAATCATCGTTTACTGTGATCGAGTCAGCCGTGATGTTTCCAGTGACAGTCAGCTTCTCGTTGGTGGGGTTAAAGAACAAACTATCTTTAAGGCTGAACTTACCGCTTGAGTCTAAATAGAAGCCTGTATTTGCGTTGTTAAATGTTCCTGTCCCAGTGAACAGCTTAGTAGCATTAATTGTTATACCCGCTACATTGCCGCCATGTAGATTACCCGTTGTGATCGTACCCAGGTTGGCGTCTATAGCGGAAAGACTATTAACAGTTATGTGGTCAGCACCGATGCTTCCATCAACAATTAAATCGCCCGACAGAAAGTTGTCAACGGCGGTGCCCCAAGCTGTAGAACCACGAACATAGGCCGCTTGGGTATCAGGTGTTGTTGCTGTGTTTGTTACGACTAGTTGATCATGCTCAATAGGCGCTCTATCAAACTGTGTTTCAAATACTGAATCCGATGGCGCGGCGACGCTCGTGCCGCTTGTTATTGTGTATCTAAAAAAGCTTGCGTATTTAACTTCGGCTTCTTGTTGAGCCGTGGCAATAGCTGTGTCTTGAACTGACACCCAGGCGCTTCCACTCCAGCGATAAAGCTTATTACCATCGTCAGTATCTACCCAAAGGTCACCTGTGCCTTCAGCCGTTGGCGCAGCATTTTGGTAAAAGGTTGTTACTTTACCGTCTGCTTTTGCATCTGCGTCCGCAGCGTCTTGTAGTGCAGTTGCAATTGCTGAATCTTGCGTTGCGACCCAAACGCCTGAACGTCGAGTATAAATCTTATTACCGTCATTAGTGTCAAACCAAAGATCGCCTTCACTCGCAACACTCGGCGCATCGTTTTGGTAAAAGCTGTCAATTTTGCCGTCTGCGGCTGCGGCTGAAGCGGCGGCGTCTGCTATCGCGGTTGTAATACCGGCGTCTTGTACCGACGCCCAATTACTCCCGTCCCAGACGTAATGCTTGTTGCCGTTGTCCGTGTCGAACCATTGATCGCCGGTGTTGTGTGCAGTACCACTAGGCGCGGTAGTTTGCCTATAGATTACATTAGCTGTCGCGCCCTCATCTATGCCATCAACTTTTGTGCCTATCGGAGAAGTCAAAGCCGGGACAGCTTTAGTGGTATACACATATGCGCTTGGCATAGCTGTGCCGCTAACAGACACCAAAACGTATCGAAGCCTGACATCGTATGTGACACCACTTAAACCAACCGGAAATTTAGCGGAGGTTTCATTTGCTAAATCAGTGATAGTTATAGTGTTGTAGTTATTGGCGTTTTGCACACTCCACGAGATTTCTACTTTACTGGCTTGGTCTGGTACACCACTAAAAGGAACCTCCAACATGCTGATAGCAGACCCGTCAGCTTGTGTTATGAAAGACGTAACTATTGTCCCAAAAGTAGGGGAGGTCGGTGATAAGTTTACTGGTTCGGTGTCCCAATTTAGGCCAAGTGGCTCATTACCACGAGATGCATTCCACGTATAAACCGATGAATCATACTCACGGAGCGATAGCGCAACATTCATTGTTTGGAGATTAAGGGCTACCGTTTGTACACGAAAGTATTTGCCAGAATAACTTGCTGAGTCATAAGTTAATGCAACGACATCGCCTGGCACCAACGCCAACGCCCTTGAACCAAAATTACCACCTACGGTTAAACCGACGCGACCATCCCTAACTATAAATTCAGCAGTGTCCTCGGCTTGGTATAAATCTGTACAGCCGTCTATCGTAAAAGTTCGGTGTATCTTTTCGTCTTGGTCTTCAGTCAAATAAGCGTTATAGGCTGTTGATCCAATTTCGGGCCAGCTAACCTGATCTGTTTTATAGTTTTTATTTGCGTTAGTAAACTTAATCGTCGCACGGTTCATCCGCTGGGCACGATCACCGTCACTTATGTTCAATCCACCAATGATGTCGTCATCACCAAGAGATAAAACAGAAGACGCGACGTCAGCCATCGTGACTGTATATTTGCCGTTGACGTAGACTAAATTGGCTTTAAAGACATTGAGTATCTGCTGAATGTTATCCAGCACTTCTTTCGCCCCATCGATAGCGGTGTTAATTCTGTATCGTTTTTGTTTGTTGTTGGCTGCTTGGTTTGGTCTGTAGATAGGAAAGACAGCGCCAACAGGTACGTTTACTTCATACTCTCCTTCTAAAATATCGGCGAGAGTTATGGCTACGTTTTCTTCGTTAATTAGCCGCGCCGGTACGTCAACAAGCACATCACAAGCGTTAGCCGCTGTCATGATGGCCGCTAAATCAATAGTGCTGTAAGCTAATCCTCTACCGTATTCTGTGTTTGTTATGTAGTCTAGCAAGCAGATTGCTGGGTTGTCCGTCCATACCCAAGTAGAAGGAGTCGCTTGGCGGTGGCTACCGCTACCACCTGTCACAGTAGAGTCTAAACGCGGATCATACAACAAACGCCCTTTAACTAAGTATTGCGTCGATGGTTCGCCTTGGAAAGCGGGGTGGTTTTTATCTAAATAAAGACGCTCAACAGCGTAAGCAACACCCTTACCCGTTTTTGTGTTGTCCCACTGAAAAAACTCGGAGTAGTTAGCAAGCCTACTGTAGTGTTGGCCCGCTGTCGGGCCTTTAGAAATAGCAGAGCCAAAATGGAAATTATGATCATAACCAAAACGTGGCGATCTAAAGCCTTCGCCATCAACGAGTATATTGGTAATGTCTTCTACTGGACCGTTACACAGCGTCACCACTCGATAAAAATATCGCTTTGCGGTTTTCGACTCAGTGCTTGTTAAGTCAGCGCCCGTTGCTCTAGTCTTAATAAGAAAATTAGACAACGAAAGCGGGACTCTCCGACCTGATATCCTTTTGTACACAGTCGTAGAACCTACCAGGGCTTCACCGTAAACAGTATATAAAGATCGATTGCTGTTATGCCCTGACAACTGGACCGCAGCCATTTCTTCTGCTTGTTTAGCCGCCATCTTCTCGGCTTTCTTCGCTTGCATGTAACTTGCTGCGCTTGTAGCGACGGCAATGATTGCTGCAATAATCGTAAAAAGACCCATACTAGATTCCCCATTTTAGTGGTAATTTATCTTGTGTTGAAAACTCAAAAATAGTGTCACCGTCGTACACTTCTTGTTGAGACGAGGAGTTTGTAAAGCGACCGTTTACGATCTCAAAGGTTGACCAGTGGTTAGTCATTTTGATACTAAAGTCAGACGTTGTGCCTGTTTCAGAGAGTGCCCAAGTGTCTATGATGCCTGTGTACATTTCTATCACAGATGCACTGTCAAGCAGGGCGTAGTCGTCGTCCAAGAACGCCAAGTAGAGCGTGGCTGACTTACCAACATGTGTGTTGTCGTAGTACTGTGTGTAAGCACTTTTGTCAGCACCAGAAAAGGTAAGTGTGTAACTGTTAACTTCTATGGCTGTTGTTCTGCTGACGTTACTGGTCTTTAACAACAGTCCATCTGTCGCGGAGTAGGTGGTTCCACCGAATGTAATAGGTTTATGATTATCAGTTACGCTCATCCCGGTTCCGGGTAAATCCGCTAGGAGTGCAACCCTGTAATCTGTGGACGCCAAAGCTGTACTTACTGAGGATGGGATAGTAATCATAGTTATTCCTTAAAACGGTGATTGTCGCGTGTTCTCAGAAGCAATTGACCGCATCATGGCCTCTAGTTCTCCGCGCCGTGAAGCTAGTGCTGAGACCACCATATCGGGGTCGCTTATACCATTTACTTGTAGGGTGATGGGTTGAGTGCTACCACTTGATCCACCTTTACCATTCGTCGCTAAGAACTCAGTTAAGTCACGGTTAGCTCGGCTACTGACTACACGCTCACCGCGCTCTAACATGTAAGTACCAGTGCTTGGCAGTGAGTCCATACCGTCGTGCGCCTGGCCCTTCATAATATCACGAATAGTCATTGCTGTTGCGGCTGTTGTGATTGCAACGCCTGGTAGGTTAGCTGGGAAAGGTGCAGAGTTCCATGCTTTCAAAATCGCTGACTTACCTTCAATTAAAGCTTCTTTCATCATGATGCCTTTGCGGATATGAGAGTTCTTTTTAAGGTTTTTAATTCCTTTCTCTAGAACCTCTTCAAACGTATCGTAACGCTCAATCATACCTTTTACGGTGAGACGCGCAGAGTCTCCCATCCCCTTAAAGGTTTCTTTTATACGCTCAATAGCGGCAATCCAACGATCAGCCCAGCTCATGTCAGCCATAGCGGTGTCACCGCCGCCTTCAGCAGCCGCAGCGTCTGGATCATTTTCGCCTTTAAGCGTAGCCCAGAACTTCGCCAAGGTAGGGTTGGACGCCATGATCTTCTCTAAAATACCATCAACACCCGCACTAAAGCCTTCAACCATCCCACCAAACATACCGCCTTCGCCGCTTTCACCGCCACCGCCACTCATTAAGGTACTAAATTGCGACTTTATGTTTTCGATGATACCTGTGAACGCTCCTTCACCGTCGGTATTGACTTCCGAAGGACTAACAAACCCAGCAATAGCATCTTCAACTCGTTTCTTAGCGGCTTTACTCTCTGTCTCTAGCTTGGTTAATTGCTTCTCAAGTTCACCTCCACGGTTTGTTTGTATGCTATCAGCAGTACCGTCCATCCCAAGCTTTCGTAAAAGGTCAGCTATTGCATTGCCAATTTTGGCGACAAAAACTTTACCGCTTACCAAAGCTTTTTCAAACCCTAACTTCACGACATCTAAAGACGCTGAACCAATGGCTCCCATTGTCTCGAATGATTTACTCATCCGCTCTATTATTTGAAATTTTTGCTCAAGAGCAACGAATGCGGCTCCTACTGCAAATATACCTATAGCAATAAGGCCAATAGGGTTCAGTAACATAGCAGCGGTAAGCCGAAGGAATCCTTTTGTAGCAGCCGCCAAAACACCGACAAAATACGTACCAATTACAAAGCCCGCTTTTAACAACGAACCGACTAAAGTAACTGACGTAGTAACAGCCGTTGTTAGAGTTAACGCAATCCAAGCAGCAAAGCCAACAAGTACTTTGGTCATGAGTATAGCGACAAACGCCGCTGCGCCCAGAGTCAGGATATGCATGTTCTCACTAAGCTTATTGATTACTACAGCAGTCTTATCTGTAACAAGAAATACGCTGTTTACTCTGTCGACCATCTCAGTAAAGTTATTCTTAAACAAGACGGTTGCTTGTTGAATGTTTAAGCGCATATCAGTGACTTGGTCAGTAGTCTTACCTAAATTATTCATCAATATTGGTAGCATTACCTCGGCTGTTAAACCACCGGCGTGTGAGAACTCACGTAGCTCACCAACGGTTTTGTTTAAACCATCTGCCAACATTCTTGTAAGTACTACGTTGTTCTCTGACACTGAGCGGAATTCGTCACCACGTAAAGCACCCGAGGCTAAACCCTGGGCAAACTGACGAGCGGAGTTGGCCGCTTCACTTGCTGTTGTACCAGACAAAAGGAAAGAGTTACTTACTACTTGGGTAATGGCTGCGACTTCTTCTTGGGTTGCGCCCATGTTTTTTGTACTTACTGCTATTCGTTGATAAAGCGTACCAACAGAGTCCAAATCGGAACGTGACTCTCGAGCGACTCGTTTGATATCGAGCATCCCCTGGGCAACTTCTTGTGACGTCTCATAAGTGGCGTTCATCTTGTTGCGTAGGTTGACCATCGTGTCAGCGGCGTTTTTCAGTTCACCCAAACCAAAGCCCGTCGCAAATGTCGCTCCTAGGGCACCGAGCTGGCTGTTAAACATGTTTGCGCTACGTCTCATTGAGCCGCTTAATTTCTTCATTCTGCGATCAACTTTACCAATGTCTTTTTGGAACTGAGCAGAGTTCAACCGTAAGCGTAGTGCAAGTGTTCTGAGGACTGATGTAGCCATTATAATTACCTATTTAATGTCGCGTAGTTTCCATCTTAGAATTGTGGTTTGTAATGCGTTTTTTGCGCTTCGCGCCATACTTCTTTCGTGGCCATCAAACGCAGGGCGCATAAATGGTCGTTCTGGCTGTGCGCCAAAGGGGTTTTTGTCACTTGTTCCGTACTCAAGTTGGAGAGCGTAGTGAGCTTTTCGTTTACCACTCTTTTTGTACTTACCACGACGATCAGTACCGACTCGGACTTCACCGCGTATGCCCCGGGGTTTTTTGGACAGATACACCGTTGTTCTTACTGAGTCGCGTAAAGCGCCAGTGCCTTTGAAGCCAGCTCCGGCTATGTTAGCTTTCACTCGACTTTGCACTGGCCTTAAAGCTTTTTCAACAGCCTGTTTACCCAGCTCACTGGCTAACTCTTTACCCATCCTCTCAAGCTCACGGTCAAGCATATCCAGACCCTTTACCTCAAACTCGTTGTAGAGACCGTGTTTTCGCCGTACTACTTTAAAGTCTTTAGCCATTTTGTACCGCCGCAATCTTTTTCATTATTGATATTTGTTGTTCGTTGGTTTGGCGTCTGTTTGTGTGGTTTGCGTACAGGCTAAAAAAGTCCGACGCTTGTGCTGGCTTTTTGCCTTTTTTACCACCGTTAACATTGACCAAGGTAGCTGCTACGACGCCTGAACGATAATCTGCTCTTATTGCGCCCCAGGGTTCGATGGCGAAAAAAGCCATCCACTCTTGGAGTTCACGGGCCTCCATTTGTGTTTCAAGTTGGCGCACTGTCATGCCCAGTTCAAGGGCCAGACGAAACTTGAATCGCCTGACCGGGCACGCTAGTTTCCCTCTGCTATTCCTAAATCTTCGTCAGCCATGCCGCTTAGTTTGCGGACTTCTTCAAAAAGACGATTGATCACCGTGGCGTTCTTCTCACCCAAAGCTTTAGCTTCTGAATTTTTAAAAATACGTTGGCCAGCGTCATCGACCATACAACTCACAACAAGCCTCGCTCGCATGTTTGTTAGGTCTTGGCTCACGCCTAGTGTTGCTTCAAACTCATCACGCTCGGCGGCTGACAAGCCTCGCAAGCGTACAGTTCCTTCCCACTCAGGCACTTCATGTTCAACGTATACAAAATCTGATGCTGCTAAAATACTATCTTTGTTAAGTAACATACTTCCTCCAAGGAAAAAAAAGAGACACCCGTAATGGGTGCCTCAAAGGTTTTTATAACGTACCGTCTGTATCTAGAACCACAGCACCGTCGATGTTGATAGAGACGTTAACCGTCACTACATCTTCAAGTGGTTGTGAGATTCCGTAAGATTGAACATACCCGCTAAAGGTACATCCGGCTTGGTTTGAGCCGTCCTGCCAAATAATAGCGAAGTGTACCTTCGCACCAGTTGAATAAGACGTTTGCAGTAGTGCTTGCTCAGATTGGACCGTAGCATCTGGAACCCAGTTAAGAGTAATATCCAGTGTGCCAGAGTCTTTCTGTCCAACAAGTTTTTGCTTATAAGCTGAACCATATGTACTAACTTCAATTACGTTAGCAGAAAGCTCCATGTCGCCGAGGTTTTGGACCTCTCCAACAAGTGTAGCTGCTGACGCGCCAGATAAAGTTAAAGCAGCCGCAGCGGCATAAAGCTGGGTTTCCTGGCCGGTGAAAGGTGCAGTAATTGCTGCCATTTTAATTCTCCTTGCACGTTAAAGTGCAATCAATTGTTGCTGAATAAAGGTTTAGTGTTTCTTCAAAATCGTTAAAAGTGTTATGTACTCGACATCCTTTGATGAGGTCCACATACGTGTTATCGCTAAGTCCATGTAACCTATTAACTAACGCTCTAGTAATATCTCGCATACCAGAATAAGTCTCACTGTAAATAGTTAAATCAACCGTATACTTTGTCAGCGCAGACGAACCGCCGGCCACTAAGTCAGGCATACCGTCAAAAATCCTATAAACAACACATGGTTTTGCAACGTCTTGGGGTAACTTTTGTGGATACACACCGTTAGATGCAATTAGCGCAGTGATGGTGCTATCGGCTAAAAGTAATGAGCGAAGAGATTGATCAATCATCTTACATCCTCCGCGTATATTACGACCCGCTTACGTTTCCCGTCAGGATCAGACGAACTTATAACTTCAAGCCTTCGACCAGCCACCTGTATCTCAGCTCCTGGGTTTATTAGCTCAAGAGATGGGACGTAGTGAAACTGAAGCTCAAATTCAATGCGTGACACCAGTTGATCATTCTCTTTACGCTCACGAAAGGTTCTTTGTTTTATTGAACATTTACGTGTGGTTGAGTTAGCCGAAAAGGTGTGATCCAAAGCGCCATAGGCGTCAGGACTAGCTGACCGCTCATAAAAAGTAGCTGTGTGTCTAAGTGATCCATTTCTCATATAAACTCCTTACGCTATGCGTAATCGGTAAGGGGAGAGAAGATCGTCAGCGCCTTTTGGAGCTTTAACTAAAGCAAGTCCAGCATTATCAATTACGCCGTCTTCGCGATACTCATAAAGACTTCCAACAACTAGAAGAACTGCCTGTTTTACAGAGGTGGGTACACTGGCTGTTCCGTCGACCACATAAGTAACGACAATATGCTCGGGTTCGCAAGCAACATCCGACGGCCACACTTCACCCATTGCTGGATAGAGATGTGCCCGATCAGACGCGCCGACTAGACGATATTTTGACGCCGCCAAGGTAGTACTAACAAAAGTATTCGTGTAGTACACAACACTGGTGATACTGCTGACTTTACCCATAGGCAAATGAAGTCCTAGATTTTTACGATTCCAAGAAACCGGAAAATCATCGAAAACGGCAGTACGGGTTTTTGTGGTAAATGACCTGTTACAGAAATTTTCACAATACTCCGTCGCTACCGAAATCATTCGGGTAATTTCAGCATTCTCATCACTGCTGAGATCACTAGCCAAACGCAAATGTAGTCTCGTTTCAGCTAAGGTTACTGGGTCTGACATAGTGATCTCCTTTGTAAAGTAAGGCAGTTAATACCTGTATTAATTAAGCGTGAGTAACGCCAACAACTTTCAGTGCAGATGCGTCAAGCACCATAGAACCTACACGCTTACGGGTGTAGAACATAACTGAACCAGGAGTAGTGTATGGATCACGTAGCATAGAAATACCGACTCGATCAACAATCTGGAATGCCCGAGAGAAATCACCAAATATGATTGGAGCGGAGTGTGCTGCTGCATCAACGTCGGCCAAATCTTCGTTAATAACGATGTCATATCCGAACAAGCTAGTTGAACCAGCGTTGCTGATGTCACGCTGCATGTAGTAGTTGCTGTCGCCGTCTTTTAGATTTAAAAGAGCATTATGCGTAGCACGGTTCATCATCCACTTAGAGCCACCGAGGTAGCCAGTTTTGACAGAACGCACAACAGACCGTAAGAACTCAACAGTACCGGCGTCGTTAGCGGCCAGAGCGTTGTTAGTTCCAGAGTTAAGCACTTCATAGACACCAGTAGTGTCGTTAGCAGCGCCGTCCGCGTTCAGCGTAAGGCCATTCAAAATTCCAACAGGCTTGTTGGTGCCGTTGCCAGAAAGGAAAGCATCGCCTTCAGCTTCAGCAAATTGACGAGCAACTTCACCAGTTAACCAATCTTCTACACCAAAGAACGCATCCTCAAGCATGTGCTGATAGACCTGTGGTCGAGCATATACTTCACCGAAGGTTGCAGTACGTTGTGCAAGCTCTGGTGAGTTAGTAGCGCCACGAGCAGTGGTTTCACCAACCCAGCCACTTGCTGCGTCACCGATACCAACCAACTGCTTAACATCAGTAGTAGCAGCAGATGCTACTGAACATACCTGACGTAATGGAGATACTTCTTTCTCAAGCTTAATGATTTCTTGACGTAACTCTTCTGGTAGAGCGTATCCACCTTCGTCGTTAGTGCTAATGTTTAGGGTAGTGCCTTTTTGACGGAGTCCGTCCATGCCTTCTTGTAGGAAGGTTTTAAATAAGTCTTTGCTTTCCATTCTGTCGTTCTCTTTAGTGGAAGTGATAATTGCGGGAGCAGCATTTTTAGCCATAATCTCTTCGAGATTTGCTTTTACTTCTGCCATTTCTTTTGTAGCTACTTCAGCTTCTGATTTAAGTGATTCGTTTTCAGCTACGACTGACTTGTTCTGCTCGGCTAGTTCTTCAACTGCCTTTTCTACAGACTCAAGATCAACATCTTTGACTTCAGCTTGAACGTCATCTAGTACTTTCTCTGACATGAGAGTTTCCTATTTGGGTTAAGATTTTATGTTGTGGATTGTGTCCATCAACGCTCTGAGTCGCAGTTGTCGAGCTTCAAGGTCAGCATCACGCTCACTTTTCACTTCTTCAACTAACTCGGGGGTTTCATCAGACAACAAAGCTTTTGCTCCGGCTGCAAGCACGGTTTTAGCTTCTTTTCGAGACAACCCTGCATCGCGCAGGACTATTTCTAGTTCTCTAATGTTTAACTCGCCGTCCGCATCTTTCACAGCCGAAACTATTGCAGATTGGTTGGCGGGAATAGTGACAAGACTAACTTCATGTAGCTCAATCTCTTTTAAATGGTTTGACTTGGTTTGAGGATCATAAGTTTCATCCTTTACCCGGTAGCCAATAGACATACTAGCAATAGCACCTGACTTTAAAAGCGCATAAGCTTCGTCAGCGTCCTGGACACCTTGTGTCAAAATACCTTCGACCGATAGTCCTTTACTGTCTTCAGTCATTGAAGTCCAGCGTCCTATAGGACGTTTAAGGTCGTGATGCAACAACATAGCCGGCATAGTGCCATCGCTTTTGTGTAAGCCCAGGCTTTTTTGGAAAGCACCAAAGTCAACAACATCGCCGACGCGGTCTAAGTTACCGAACGTAGAGGCATAACCGGTAAATTTTCTTTCATCATTTTCGGTGTCATAAATCTTTACACCTTCAAGTTTAAATACCTTGTTCATCATAATCCTCGCTAATTTCTTCTTCTGATTGGGGTTGTTCGGGTGTTGGTGACTCTTCTTGGTCAGCATCGCCAAAAGTTAAATTGTTGGAGTCAGACACAAAGTCATCACCGCCATCGCGTGGGTTCATATCAAGACGAGCACGGACTTCGTTTGGCGACATAACACCAATTTCTAATAGCTTTTTGTAAGCATCAACTTCACCAGCAAAGTCACCACGTATAAGCTCAGATACATCAAACTTAAACTCTCTAGTACTGTCCCCTAAAAAGGAGTAGTTAAGACGACTCTCAAAAGTCTTTAAGTAAGGGCTAATAGCTGAACGATAGAAATCCATACTTTGCTCAGAGATATTACTGAACGTCGCTCGGGATAAGTCTGCAACCATATGCGGTGGCACTCTAAATATGCCGCAGATTTCCTCACGGCTCATTCTGCGCGTCTCAAGAAGCTGCACGTCACCAGGTGACATTGAAATTGGCTCAAACTTAACACCAGCTTCTAACAAAGCCACTCGATTAGCGTTTTGAGTTCCTGCATGACTGCTTGCCCAACTGTCTTTTAGATTGGTGTAAGCTTCATCACTTAGCGTTCCGTCGACCATCAACACGCCGCGTGGTGTACTACCATTAGCGAACACATTATTGGCGTGGTCCCTAGCTTCGATTGATCCACCCAGTAGGTGACCCTGGTAGCTAATAGGGGAGACCCCACGTATGCCATCCATACTCATTGTTTTAAAATGAAGTATTTCGCCGGCTTGAAAAACTTCTGATCTAGTTACACCGTTCTCACCCACAGCAACCGAATACTCAACTCGGTTTTGTGCGTACACATTCACGCTCACAGCGTCAACGGGAAGCGGGTGTATAGCGACAATACGGCCACTAGACCCAGCTCTGACAATATAATTATAACTGTTACCTCGAAGGCACAGGTTAACCATTTGCTGTTGCCAAAACTCGTGGGCTGTCTGCCAATCGTTGGGAGACTTATGCACTAAAGCGTGCATGACATCATTCCATAAGTGAGACTTACTGGTTCTGTCATCCGACAGCTTATATAAGTGGCACGGTAAGGTGCTTACTGTCTCCGAAAGAATTTTAACGCAAGCATAAACCGTACTTAGACGCATTGCTGTCTCTGGTCCTACTGCATTTAAACTTGGCGTCTCACCGCGCATTATCATATTCATCAAGCCGGGGGAATCAAGTGAGTATGAAGCAGACTTGGTTGCCGTAGGCTTCGTCGTAAAGGGCCAAACCATAGACTGTGCTCCTATAAAGTGCGTATACCGCGTGATTCGTATGGTGAAGGTTGTAGCCCTGCGTGAACTTTCATTCTGCCCAAGGCCATGATGATAGCTATTACACCATCGATTTTGTTTGATTGATTACCGTCTTTTTTTACTTTTATATTGTCATTAACATCTGACCAGACCGCGCAGTTACTAACCATCCAGCCTAAGACTGAATCACTACCATGAGCGAGTGTTTTACTTAAAATAGATTTCTCAAATTCTTTTGATGGGTCACTCATATTCATGATGTTTTGCGGGAACTTAACCATCGGCAAGCCTTGGTCGAGTAAGTCAGCGACTAACTCATGAGCGCCATAGGGGTCAAAAGCTATCTGTTTTACGTGATAATCTTCACAGGCTTGTAACACCATTTCTTTAATATATTTAAGGTCAGTCACGCTACCGTCAGTAGCTATGATCTGCCCAGAGTCCATCCACTCTTTATACCGACCACCCATTGCGCCCGATTTACTTGTAATAGTGTCCAAGGGCAAATAGCTTTGAACATACGGGTATATAAAGCCTTTTTCTTGGAACAACAACGCGACACACGCAAAATCATTTACTGACGCAAGGTCCAAACCGATATAACACGGCTTACCTTTCCAATAACTAAGAGGAGGGCGCTCTTGAGTACAATTGTCCCAAGCGTGTGAGCTTATCCAGGCGCTGTCAGTAGAACACCAAATATTTAAACGCTTAGTCTTAAAATTTGTTTCGGCTGATGGCGACTCCTCTGCTTGTTTACAGAGACGCTCCAAGTCATCAGGCTGAACACTTACACCATAGTTGGGGTTAGCTTTTTTATGTACTTTCGGGTCACGCCAATCATCGCCCTCATCAACACCGTAGATCATCGAAAAGAACGTATCGTCATCGACGTGGTTTTGTAAAATCTTTAAGGCATAATCCCTAACCTGGTAGCATACGCCCTCACGGTTCACGCCGGATGTGGAAATAACAAACAATAAAGGTTGGCTACGCGCACCGCTTGCTACGTTGAGCACATCATAGACTTCTGGTGTTTTATGGACGTGTAATTCATCGACCACAGCAAATGAGGGCGACCGTCCTTCAAGACTACCGGCGTCTGCCGATAACGGCTCAAATTTACTATTGGCTTTCGTGTATGCAATACAGTTTCTTTGTACATTTAAATGTACACTCAAATGTGCAGAAGCACGGGCCATTGCTTGGGCATCACCAAAGACAATACGAGCTTGGTCTCTCGATGTAGCCGCTGAATACACTTCAGCAGAACTCTCTCCGTCTGCCATCAAATGGTAGAGCGAAAGAACACTGCACAAGGTACTCTTGCCTGACTTTCGTGGTACTTCAATGTAAACAGATCGACGTAGTCTCTGCCCATCGTTCCGAAGCCACCCGTAACATTGCGTAATTAAAAACATTTGCCAAGGCTCAAACAGAATAGGTTTGCCGGCAAGTGGACCCTTTAGGTGTTTTATATATGACGCGAATTTTATTGGCCGAGCGGCTGCACTGTTGTCAAAGTGAATGTCTTTTCTTTGTCGCATATCAAGCGCCTGGCGACACGCCATAATGACGTTATTGCACACGCTTATTTCACCAGAAACACACTTTTCAGCGTAGTCCCAAGCAGCTTCGCAGACAGAGTCATCTGTCACTTTTTATTCTTCTTGTTCGCGAGGCCCTCAAAGGCACCCCCACCAAAATAGAAACCGACAATTGTGAGCATAATCCAATCAATCTTAAACGCAGATATAATCTCTTGGATGGCTGCTATGTCTCTACCCATAAAGAACAAAACCAACACCATCAAATAAGACAAAACAAACGTAAATCCGAAAATTAATGCTAGATATCTTTGAGCTACTTTAAATGGAGCATAGCTAGTGAGTAAATCGGTCTTAGCTTTTGTCTTAGCTTCAATAAGCTCAGTATCGCTGGTGTGTAGTGAGTCAATTAATCCAAGTCCTTTGGTAATAACATCACCGCTGCCTAATATTGTATTTAAGATGCCCATATTCACTCCACGCTCTGTGAGGTAAGCATTGTCAAAATAGTCTTCGTATCTTCTTTTATCTCTTGAACACTTTGGCGTATTTGGATTAAGGATTGTTCGTTAAGCGCGACGTTTTTATCTAGGTCCGCCGTCTTGTTTGTAACCGATCTTATATCTAAGCGATTATCCGCGACACTTCTAGCCGTCTGCTCAGACTCGGCTCGAACAGTGCCCCACGTAATAGCGGCGGTTACTAAAACCAATGCAATAGGCCAGATGACTTGAATAGGTTTCGGCTCAATATTATTCATATCCGGCTCCTAGTTAGCTTTTAAAAAATCTTCAAACGAGTTTATGTCAGAAGGCTGGTCTCTTGTTGCCAGACTACTTCGTGAACTAGCCGTCAGTCCGTACTCACGCATTAGGCGAGTGATGTTTACAAAACTTTGGTTCATGGGAACAATGGCGGGATGGGCTTTCATGATCATTTCTCCCGCGCTGTTAGGGCTTTCTATCATCTCACCATCTTCTAATAACGTGCCACGAAGACGTAAATACAACGCAACCTGATCAGCAAGCATTGAAATAGCCAATCCGTCGACTGAGGTACTGACACTCATGTCGACCATATACTTACTAACTTGGTCAAATAGCTGAGACGATAAAGGGTCAGAATCCAACCACTCAGGTTTATCGGGAAAGCAGACTCCTAGCTGCGGCTCTCCTGGGTAAGCTCGGTCATTTCTAAATGTACCTGTTAGCTTTTTAATCGCTGTAGGCTTACGGGGTCTACCTCTACCACTACTCATACTTTTTCCAAGGCTAGTTTTTTTTTGTCGCGTAGGAGGAGTGACGACAAGCAGACTAGCAACTGCTAAATCCTGTTTTATCGACTTCCTCTACATTCACAAAACTTATTAAAGTATTGCTGTGTATATAGATTCTATCATATAGGTATTAGCTATAAAACGCTTTTTATTACTGGATTCGCGTTAAAGAAAG
>ENA-OSJC01000741-OSJC01000741.1-marine-metagenome-genome-assembly--contig:-NODE-741-length-30191-cov-4.510493_pt1 | contig 30191 bp, 44 predicted proteins | sample MGYA00237885_ERZ534234 | MGnify/ENA primary metagenome ERZ534234 (study PRJEB26413, sample SAMN06343907) | marine metagenome | isolation source: coastal waters | place: Atlantic Ocean: West Antarctic... | reverse complement strand
CCATCATTGAATTAATAATATCTGTAAATGTTTCACTTTTTAAATCCTCTAGCCACATTCCAACTTTATACATATTATAATCTGGCTCATTGCCTTGTTCTTGATCATGAGCTAATAAACCAGAGTATATTAATGCTCTAATTGTACTTAATGTAATACCATCAGTAAATACATCACCAATTTTATCAATTGAGACATTTAATTCATCAGTAAAGTTGCTCCAGAAATTCATTGAAAAATGCATAGTTCGCATTTTACCACCTAATTTTAGGGTGTAATACCCTCGTTTCTTGTTTGCCATTATGTTTAATTTAAGGGATTAGTTCCTTAATTCTAATCCCAGTTTTAAGTTAGTTTAATTATGCTTTAGCAATTGCACCAGTGACAGTAATTGAACCACTATAAGTAACAGGTGATTCCATTTCTGCGCTCATTTCAACAGATGACAAAAACCCTTCACCTGAATAAACAGCATCACCACTTTCAGCGGTTCCAAATGACCAATCGATTTTAGTTCTAGCAATTAATAAATCTGCGGCTTGAATAGCGTTATTTGCATCATCATAAGCAACTAAACCCTCAAAACTAATTTCACCACTTTTAACACCAGCAATTACTTCCTGAAATCCAGCACTGTCCTTTGTTGTAGCTTCTGGTAAATCATTTGATAAAGATAATGAGCAAGATGTTGAATGCCCAATAGTTACAGCGGCACTCCCATCAGCGGCAAATTTTAAAAGTAAATTAGTTCCATTAAATACTCCAGTAGTAGCCATAATATATATTTTTAATAATTAATTTTAAACAAATATACAAAATTAAAAATTATACAGATTCCCAGTTAGTGGCCAAATCTTCCCACTTACTAAAAACATTTTCCCAAGTCAAACCAGCACTAGGATCGGTTATTGTAATAACCCCAGTTAAATTTATTTTAAGATTAAAAGTTGTTATGTTTTCTGACTCGGCTGTTTCATCGACTGATTCAATAAATCCATCACCCCTAACAATTAATTTTGGATTTACAGTATCTTTAAAATAAAAAACTGCTTTTTGGCGTGTAATAATCATATCAGCCAACTCATTAAATGTTAATGAATCGCTGTAATTAGTTAACCCTTCACAATCTAAAGATCCAGATCTTACGCCAGGTATAACCTCACTCCAGCCGCCAGATGCTTTAGTTGATGCATCTGGTAGATCTAAATTAACACTAAAAGTTGTGTTTGTTGAATGCCCAATAACTGTTTCATCTTTTAATAATAAAAAGCTAGTAGCATTAAGAACCGCCATGATTTATTCCTGTTCTGGGATTATTTCATATTCGCCAGATTGTAAATCAATGTTGATTTTACCATATTTTGCCTCAAGATCTTTTGTTAATTCATTTTGCTTTTTTTCTAATTCATCAATTTTAGAATGTAAATTAGCTTCTTGAATTGGCATAACTTTTAATGCTCTGGAGATTTGCCCTAAATTAAGGGTTACATTAGTTAATTCGTTTCTGTTTTCTTGTAGATCTTTTAATTCTTTTTCCTCTAGTTTGCTCATTATATTAATATTTAATTATTTATTTTTAATTCCAATCTGGATGTAAATATTCATCGACTGGATTTTTCTTTATTTCAATTTGTTTATCTAAATTTAATTTTAAAGCGTCAACATCTAAATTATTTTCTAACCAACCAACAACAACATCTTTAGTTAAATCGTTATAAGGAATAAATGGATCACCCTCTTTATATTCAACACCCATCGCACCACTTAAATTAACTGTTATAGGTTCAACAGAATCATCAGTTGCCAAATAACTCCAATGAATAATATAAATTACATTATCTAGATTATCTTGATGTATTTTTGCATCTAATTGTGATATTTTCCAATTATAAATATTTGCCATAATTTAATTTTTTACAAATCTAGTAATTTATTTTAACAATCACCAATCTGGGTAATTAATCCCGAGCTATTTATATACATCCATTTATCTTGCCTAACTGGGAAATTATCATTTGAGTAAATAGAATAATATCCTGCGGAAACTGGATTAAATCCTGTTGCTGTTGTGTATGCGTAATAAATACCAGTACCATCAGGAACCAAATTATTACTATCAGTATGATAATATGCATCACCCGAAGGTATTCCAAAACCACACGCATTAGAGCTAGATGATGAATTGAATATATATTGGAATGCGGCCCTAGCGACATTTTGGTTGTATTCGCTAAATTCGCCAGTTCTTAAAGGATTTTCACCATCTGGGCGATTAGCAATTGGATTTAATGTATTAACCGCTGGATAGCTTCGGCCCGATCCGCTACTATCACCGCCAGAAACTCTTGAAATATCTGACATATAAATTGGTGGGGTTATTGTAAAATTAGAATCATAACCAGCACCAGTGCGCTCCCTAGCTATTTTTAAAATTGACACCTCGCTATCTGCAACATTTGGAACCGCCATAATTTAATTTTTTAATTCTTTTATTTCTTGTTTTAAAATATCAACCTCTAATTTTAATTCTTTTATAGCTTCTATAAACACACCAGCGATGTTACCATAAGCGACTGAGTATTTGCCTTGATCATCTTTTTTAACAACCTCAGGCAACACCTCTAGAACTTCCTGAGCAATAACACCAATTTTAGTTGTTTTATCCTCAATGTCTTTTCTAGTGTATTTAACACCTCTTAATTTAGTGACTTTATTTAAAGCATTGTCAATAGTAACAATATTTTCTTTAACTCTTCTATCTGAAAACGCAATAATATCACTAGTAGCTCTAATAGTTCCATCAACATCTAATGTATAACTTGCACTGGTTTTTCCAATAGCAGTTAATCCAGCACCTTTTGGATTTATATAACAATTATAGTGTGATGATAAATATATTCTTTTAACATTAGCTGAATCATAAACACATATTTCGCCCTCATAACCACTAACACCTAATGATGCACCAGCATCAGAATATGAACCATTTCCAGTTCTAACTCTTAAAATTTCTTCAACACTTTGATTTGCACCCCTTACAGATAATTTTTCTGTTGGTGTAGGGGTTCCAATTCCCACATCCGCATTATTTAATATTCTAATTGCGTTTGTGCCTATAGTTGTTTGATAGCCAGGTGATGAAACATTACCATTTACATTAAACCACATTCCCCCAGATACGTTGGATGTACGAAAAACAGCATTATTATCCCCCACTGTTATTGCTAATTTTTGATGTGAGCTTACCGAAGCGGTAGGGGTTTCTACTAATATTAAAGATGGGACATCTTGTTGATTTATAGTAAATGTGTCATAAGTTACTTGAGGTGAGCTATATGCTGAGGATTGAAAATACCCAACACGCAAACTAGCACTGTAAGATTGTGTCACATCCAATTTTCCTGATGGACTTGTTGTTCCTAATCCAACTCGCCCAGTTGCGCTAATATAAATTCTGTGTGTACTGGCAGTTCCTAATACTAAAGGTTGAGCACCTTCGGTGTACATTTCAAAAATATTATTACCAGACGATACAATTTGTCCAGGATGTGTTGTACCTATAATTCCAGCCGCCGCCTTGTTTCCTATTAATAAATTTTCTGATGCTCCAGTTGTCCTAGATGTTTTTAAACTGTAACCATCATCAACAGTATGCAATTTAGCACTAGGATTAGTTGTGTTTACGCCTATATTTCCAGATCCTTTCATTGTCATTTGTGCATTAGCATCAGAAACACCCTTCATTCTAAAGTTAAGAACAGCACTATCGCTAGAATAATCACTAATAATGGATGTTATTGTGTTGCCACCATCTCTATGCTGAAAATATCCTCTTGCACCAACTCTTAAGGTGCCATCATTTCCATTATTTGTACCATGTATGTAAACAATACCACCTTGTTCTATTGTTAATGGTGTAATTTGTGAACCTGAATTATAAGTATCAAAATTAATACTATTATCAAGAGAAGTTCTAATACCCCAATAACCTTGTGATCCATATAAATTTGCACTTGTATCGGAACTAACACTACCACTTAATTTTGTATTTGATCGAATAGCATTTACATAAAGAGAACCATTATCAACATGCAGTTTAGCTGAGGGTGCATTTGAAAAATTACCAATACCGACATGTCCAGTTGGTCCATCTAGTCGCATTCTCTCAATTCTAGTGCTATCGTTTAATTGACTAACAAAAGACAAATCGCCTGATGTATAACCACCACCAGTAGTATTAAAAGAATATATACCCCAGTTTTGATGACCACCCCAACCAGGTGAAAATGCAATACCTACAACACCACCAGTTGTACCACCAGCACGATTAGTGTTAAGATGAAGCATCACATCGTTAAAATAAGTTCCTGGAGTACCAGTGTTACACCATACCTCGCTCCATTTAGCACTTGTGTTATTTGGAACCCAGCTTTGATTTAAAAAATTCATTCTAATATCAACCCTACCATCCACATCAGTTGCGCTACAGCCAATTCCAAGTTGTGTTAAGTTATTAGTAAGATTCTTAAAATATAATTGTGCTGTTCCAGCACTAATTGGATCACCACCAACAGCATTAGATTTATACATTCCAAAATCACCTCCCGTTAAATTTGTAGTTGCTAAACCCCAATTATAAACACTGCCGCTTCCTTTCATTTTTAAAGTAGCCACATCAGTACTTTTTATAAGTATTCCATCACCACTAGCAACATTTACTTCTAGTTTAGCCGAAGGAATACTCGTTCCAATTCCAATTTTGGCTTGGTTAGTTATAAATAAACTAGAAGTTGCCGCTGGTGTTTGAAAATTAAATCCCCCCCTAGTAGGAAATGAAGCATTTGCAACTGAGTTTGTTTTAAATATCATTAAACCATATCCAGCATTAGCGTCAGGAGTATTTTCAATTAAATTAAATCTAATATTTGGATCCTTAACTGAAATATCTAATTTAGTATCCCCAACATTTTCTCTACCTTCAATTCTTATTTGTGGAACATCAATATCATTTGCATTGTCAGATAAATGTAATAAAGCAGCAGGTGTAGGAGGTGTTGCCCAATGTGATATTGCTAAATACTTATTAATAGCATCATACCAAAAACCTGGGTTAGTAACTGCATTTGCACCGATACCAACATTTCCAGATGGATCAATTCTCATATTAGAACTATAAACCCCAGCATTTTCATGAGCGAAGTAAATAGATTCTGTATAATGACTAGCAATAGTTAAACTATCATTGTCAATTAAATCCTCGCCTATAAAAGAATAACCCCCTAATTTTATATAACTTGATGCTGTAGGTAAAAAAAGGTTTCCAGTGATTGTTACATCACCATTGAAAGTCGAGCCACTACTAAAAGTAACTCCACCAGATGTATTCCAACCTAAAATAGTATTATAGCCATTATTAGTGGCATTTGGAGTTATAAAACTTCCTACATTTCTATATACATATTCCCTGCCATCTCCAGTAAAAGAACCACTAGGATTTCCAACTGGATCAACATTAAAGAATAAAGATTGTTGACCTGTATTACCTATAACAATTCCAGGATAACCTGTGGAATAACCAAAATATGACCAATTTGCTAACTGATAACCATTTATTAAATAAGAATTATCTGTGCCTGGAATGTTAATATTGCCATAAAAACTAGAAACTCCAGATGCATCAATTTTTAACCTTTCAACATTACCAGAATAAAATGTAGGATAATAACCTGTAGCTGTGCCACCTATTTTAACTTGACCAGTAGCTTGATTAACATAAAAAACTGCTGTATCTGCTGAGTTATATTGCAAAGATAATCCAAAAAAATCATTAGTGATAGGGGTTGCAATATTTACGTTTCCTGTTGCATTAACTGTTCCAGCAAAAGTTCCATTACCAGCTCCAGTAAAAAGCACTTTATTAACACCAGCACTATTATAAATGCCAAATGCTTGTCCACCCTCTGTGGTTATTCTAATTCCATAATTTGTTGCTCCTTTATTTATGTGCATACCCCAATCTGAGCTATCATTTACCACATATATAGCGGCATCATTATCTTTGCTCCCTGTATATCGAATATCTATACTATCGGTCAATGATGCTCTTCCGCCAAAAGTTGCGTTAGTATTGTGTGCTAAAGTTAATGCTATAGCTGAACCAGTAGTGAATACAAGATTAGATGAACTAGCTGTATCAGAATTTGTTATATGACTCCAATTATTACTTGAACCATTTACATTGTTTTTAATTGCTAAACCTGTTCCATCTATATTTAAAGAATGTGAAGTAGTATATAAACCTGTTCCACCCAAACCAACATCCCCTATAAAAGTCGCATTTTTTGATGTGTCAATTGTTAAAACAGTACCCGTATTTTGAACAAATATTAACGGATGTGCTGAATAACTACCAATTACAACATTAACATCTGTGGCAATTAATTGTAAATTAACGCTATTATTTGTATCTAATATTTGTAATGTTGGTGAAGTATTATTTGTTATTACAACAGGTTTAGAAAATAAAGTTTTAACAATACCGCCATCAAATCTCATGTATTCTGTTGGTGCTGAGGGATCTGCTCCATTATCTAAATTAAATTTAATATCGCCATCAGCAACAAATGAGTTAAAAATTAAATCACCTGTATTGACTCTAACCAATGTGTTAGTTTGATTATGATATAATTTAAAATCTGTTCCACTTCCTAAAATTAATTCATCATCATCTTGTATAATTAAATTATTTGAGCCAGATGTATTACCAACCGCCAAAACAGCACTAAGTGCTGGAGTTGTAATTGTTGGAATATTATCATCAACATATTTTTTTGTGGCAAAATTTAAATCTGCGGTTGGTGCTATTCCAGTAACTAAGCCAGAAAATGCACCAGTTGTTCCGCTTATAGGTTTAGCAAAAACAATATTTTCATCCCCACCATCTAAGCGCATATAGACAGTTGCAACCGCTGGATTAGCTCCATTATCTAAATTAAAAGTAATATCGCCATCATCAACATCACTATAAATGTTTAAATTTCCTTTTATATTTCTAATATAACTGTCTGTGCCATCATGTTTAAAATTTAAATCTAAATCCGAACCAACACCCAGCGTTACATTATCATTTATCTGAGTATTTTGAAAAAATTTATTTCTTTGTACACTGCCATCCATAAATAAATAAACAGAACTACCATTATTTCCATCACTACATATAAAACTAATATCTCGGTCATTAGCTAAATTTTCTATGTATAAATTACCTGTTTTATTTATTAAATATCCAGCCGAATTACTAAAAAATTCAACATCATCATCATCGCCTAAAAGTATTTTTTTAGTATCTGCCATTTTCAAGTTATTGGCTCCAGATGTATTGCCAACAGCCAAAACAGCACTAAGTGCTGGTGTGCCTGGGATAACTGGGATGCTATCATCAACATATTTTTTTGTGGCAAAATTTAAAGCCGATGTTGGTGCAATTCCAGTGACTAATCCACTAAAGGAACCAGTTGTTCCAGATATTGTGCCACCTGTAACATTACCCTCTAAATTAGCAACTAGGGTTCCAATTGTATATCCATTCCCAGATGTGTTGACTGTTGTTCCTGGTTCTATTGTAGTGCCTAAAAACAGCTTAAATTTATCATCACTAGCATCGTTAAATAAACCTTTGTATCGAGTACCAGTTGAAACATATTTACCAAAAAATCCAATATCTAATGAATTGGCTGTGTTATCTGTAGCTAATTTTATTAACGGATCTTTAACCTCAAGATCAATAACATTTAAATATGTTAATGTTCCATTTACTGTTAAGTTACCAGATATTATTAAATTACCACCAATTTTAGCGTTACCGCTAGTATGCAATTGGTAACTAGGTGTTACACCTATTCCAATGCTAGTAGTTGATAAATATATTGCGGATGAGTTACCGAAACCATCACTAAGTAATTTTGCTGTTCCTGTTAGATTTGTATTATCGCCAATTTTAAGGATTGCATTATAAGTGTCTTGAACTCGTAATCCAGTAAATGTAGTTGCCATAAATTATATTTTATACAAATTTAAGCAATTACATATAACTATTTTTTTTTAATCTTTTCAATTGAGCGACCACCAAAATAGGCACCAATACAGGTCAATAATATTATTTGTAATAAATCTGTGTGAGAATCTTTTAAATCAAAACTAATAGCTCCAGCATCTATAAAAACCATTAAAACAGTACTAATACATAAAAATATTAATACCATTGGGCGTACATTTTGGCTTAACCAGGACCCAGATTTTGCATCTGCTAACCATCTTTCTGTAATATTTTTCTGCATATCGGATTCAGCATTGATCCAAATTTGGTTCATTTCTTTTTGAAATTTCGCCTTTTCATCTTTAGTGTGCACAAATTTATCGACTAAATTGCCAATTTTACCAGCAACACCAGCTCCAGCGTTACCAAATAATTTTGCTAATATTTTATTCATGATTTTTATTTATAAAATTTAAAATGAATAACAAAAAAAATTAAATATAAATTAAATTCTGTCCAGTTGTTTAATTCATCGGCTTCGTAATAACTAAATCCAAGTAATGGGCCAGATGTAAATTTTTCTAAAATGGCACATTCCCAGTATGGCATTATCTTTTATATATTTTATCCTCTAATTTATCCAATCTTTTGGATTCGACATCAATGTGATTTTCTAAAAACAAAATTTTTTGATCTATTAAACTATGTGATTCTTTAGGTGGCAAAGTTTTTGCAATTTCAATCTCTTTTTTATTTATTTCAATGTCATTTTTTAGGGTTGTGTAAGTCATAACCAAAGAAATAACCCCCCCAACAACTATCATAATTTCTCTTAAACTCACTTTTAAATCTGGCACACCATCGCCATCAATATCAACATCAACTTTTTTATTTGTTATACTCATTATATATTTTTAACTGTTTGTTATATCTATGTATTTTGTTTTTCCCTTATCTCTTACCGCTTTTAAAATCCGATTTCTGTTTATTGAATCTGAAACATAACTAACATGGATCCAATCTGGGTTGGTACTGTCACCAAATTCCCAAATCATGGAATCAAAATTTAAATTTTCTTTAATAAAATAAAACATTTCTGCATTAGATTTATAAGCATATATATCATCAATATCCATGGCGTAACCAAAACAGTGCTGACTAGTTTGCTTTCCGTTTTTAGAGGCACCGCCAATAGCTTTATTAAGTGCCTCAGATCTATAGAAACTATTAATCTTTATTGGACCACCCACCCACTTTCTAAGTGGTTCAAATACATTCTCAGCAACTGCCTTCATATTTGTTATAATATTACCATCTGGAGTATTTGCCAAACTTAAACGGATTGCTGTTATGCTTTTAGTTGCTTCCTTCTCAGAAATGTGTTTACTGATCATTTTTTTAATTTTTTAATAGTATAAATAATACTAGCTAATAATAAAATAATTCTTAATGTTATTTCTATGTTAGTTAAAGATAAACCTAATGCTAATGTGTTAAATGCGTATATTTTCATGTCTTGTATTGCCATTTTATGATATTTGTTCAACTTTGTTTGATAATTCTAATATTGCCCTAAAATAAGTGTGATCGCTTAAATCTTCTTGTATATAAGTAACGCCAGAATTTTCAACAGCATAACAATTGAAATCATCCGATGCTAAATTAAAAGCACTTTGATTTTTTGTAATTAGTAAATTCATTATATCGTTCATAATAGTATTGGCATCTAAATCACCACCGCTATCACTTTCAAATCTTGTAACAACTTCAATTCTAGTTATGCATTCAACGTTATATTTTGTCTGGTTGTCATCTATTGAGTTTGTAGATAATCCGTAAACCCTTATAAAAGGATATACAGTGCTGGATGGCACTCTATTATAAATAAAAACATTAGATCCGTTAAATGTAATTGCACCCGCCAAAGTCGTTATAATTTTTTTTCTTATAAATTTAATTGGGTCCTTCATTATTGTAAATCTGTTTTAATAGTGCTTTTTAATCTTTTTAATAAATCTGTGAAACCCTCACGAACTGAATTAAAAAAATATGGTTGCGGTTTTATATTAACTTCTCTAACTCCTTTACCAACAAACATTGCTTTTATCATAGATGAGGTTATTCCCAATTCCTGGGCATCATTTGTGTTAATAAAACCGCCAGTACCAAATTCAATATAAGGTGCATAAACTGCCTTAGCTTCAACGTATGCTTTTTTGTTCATAGCTCCAAAACTAATTGATTGCTTTAAATTACCAGTATCAACAGGAACTTTTGAAACCGCTTTACTAGCAATGTCTGCAACAGTAAATCCAATTTCATTGCTAAATTCTTGTTTACTGAATTTTTTTAATTTTTGCAATTTTTTATCTAGCATTGCTAAATCTGCTCGATTTATTTTAATATTTACAGATTTCATTTATTCAATTTTAGTACCTTTTATTTTACTATGATTTTTATAATCTGACTCGTAAATTTCATTTATTCTATAATCTTTGTCATTACCTTCAACCTCAAAAAACCATTCCTGACCACCGATATTCTCTTTTATAAAATTAATTGTATCACTTCGGCATATCAATTCCACTTCTGTTCTGGTTTGTCTTTGGCCATCTGTTGTATCTCTGTTTCCGCTAAGCTCTTTAAAATTTGCCCATATAGCAATATAGTTTGATATGCTAGATGTCCAGCCACCAAACCCATCACTAGTTTTAGACATTCGTTTTATCTGTATTCTGGTATTTAATTTTCCTGGGTTCATTATAAGAACATTGCTTTATATGAATTTAAAATATCTCGTGTATCTGTTGGAATTAAATCCGATGCGTTGTTTTCATCGCCAGAATTAAAATCAACTCTATTTTCATAGTATGTGGCGGCCAATTGTAAAATAGCTTGTTGCAATAAAGAATCGTTTAATCCGCTAGTGATATAAACAACAGTTACTTTTTTAGCATAACCATTATCAAGCTCAATTGTTTCCTTATCTAAGCCAACATTAGTGTGAGTCACAGAAACGCCATCAGCATTAATGCTAGAAATGGAAGCCACTGGGCCAAATGGGATTGAAAATGTTCCACTTGTTTCATCTAAATAATAAGATCTATTTTTTGCTACAATATCCCTGGAAATATAATTTTCGCACCAGATTCGTGATTGTGTAATTTGTCTGGCAATAATTGTATCATCTGCGGTTGTATCTATTTTTGCAAATAGCTTTAAATCTGTTGATGTTACAATTTCGGATCCAGTTGTGGAATTAATTTTAGATTGTCTCATTTTTGGTTAGTTTAGAATCGAGTTTTAACTCTTTAGTTTCTTTTTTAATTTTTGATTCTTTTTTGTCAATTGATTGTGCCCAATTTTTTGAGATCCAGATTTCACCTTTATGATCGGCTATATTTAATTCATCGCCTTCACTAAATCTTTTCCCATCTTTTAAAATTGATACTAATAATTTGATTTTCATGATATTTATTTTATGTAAAGATAAAAAAAAAGTACCACTAGTTTTTAAACCAATGGTACTCAAACTTATTTATGAAATCAAAGCAAAGTTATTAAAATTTTCTTTATATGGACCATTGGCCCTAATTCTTATAGTTTTTTGCTCAATATTTGGGATTATAAAAAAGCCATCGAGTTGCTGGTGATATAAAGCAAAAAAATCGACATCCTGTTTATTATAAAATCGCCCTTTAGCTCTCAACACGCATTGCTCAGAATATTTATTATAATTACTTTTTATCCTGTCTTTGCTTATAAACTTAATTTGTATCTTAAAGAGTTTGCCATTTTTCTCAATTATACAATCATAGTGAGACGCTCCAAGTAATGGCATGGAAACATTAAAATTATTTTTCATGGCTACTGTACAGAAAACATATTCAGCATAACACCCCTTTTGATTGTCATTCACTAGATCAATATATAAAAAAAACCGACTAAATTAATAATCGGTTTTTAACATAATAAAGATTTTAAACAAACAACTATTATAAAATACGATCTTTATTATGTATAATATTTTGGATTTTACCAGCTAATTTTAAAATTTTTAGTTTTTCAATAGGGAGCAATTCATTCCAGGTTTTGGGATCAATTGAACTTTGCAACATTTCATCTATACTAAACATCTTGGGAATCATGTGTTAAAATTGATATACCAAAAACAAGAAGGATAGAGCCAGTTAAAAAATCACTTGACATGATTACCACCCTAAGGCATAAAAAGAACATTACAAGCGCTAAAACGTGCCTTAAATTAAACATCCTCATTGTTTTTTAAGTTAGATGTGTTAAATGGATTAAATGCATTATAGAATTTTCGCTCTAATAATTGCCTTTCGTTTTCTCTTTGCCTTTTAGCTTTATTTATATTGTGTAAAAATTTTTCTTTATTTGCCATAATTAAAAATCTAAAATTAGTATTAACATTACTGAATAAACAACCACATGAATAGCAATTAGCCATTTCCAGTTGTTAGGATCTTGTTTTAAGAATTTTTTATACATATCAAACATATCTAAGTTTTTAAAAGGGGGTTTTTACACCCCCATTGTTTTTAGTTTATTGGTAAACCCAATTCTTTTCTAGCTTTTATGCCTTGTTTAATTTGTGAAACAACTTGTTTTCTATAAGATGATACATATTCTTTTAAATTAGATAATGCTAATTGATTATCTAAATTCATTACTTGGTTAGATTGTAAATCTGAAATATTACTAATAATAGTAAACAAAACATCCTCAGTTGTTTCGTTATTAATTTTACAATTTGGAATCTGAGCATAAAGTGAATTTTTCATAATAATAATTTTTATTGTTTGTTTACACAAATATAAAAGAATATTTTTAAATAGCAAATATATTTTGCATTTATTTTATTATTATTTCACTTTACTCCATAAAAAAAGGGGTAATAAATACCCCTTTAATTAATATAATAGTTATTATTACGGAGTTTCTAAAGCCGCTTTCGCAGTTGTAAAGTTTCCATCAATAATACCATTTGGTAAGTAAGTTGCTAATGCAACTCTTTCCATTACTCTTACAGTAACAAAACCATCTCTAACGTTAGTTCCATCCTCTGTAAAGAACTCAACAGATACGTTATCTCTAACCCATAATTGAGCCGCTTGTGCAAAGTTTCCAACTAGAAATGTTCCAGCAGTAACCTCGTTATTAACAGCGATTGGACAACCTAAAAAATTTGGTTGTAATCCTTGATACACTTGATCCTTAAGATAATTGTTAGTAGTATCTTTTAATAGTAGGATTTTGTGAAAATCAGTTGGATTTAACAGAATATAATCAGCTTTGTAGTTTGATAATTGTAGTTGATTTATTGCTGCAACTAATACATCAAATTCATTTGCCGCTTCAACTGACTGGTAAAATTTACCATTAGATGAAACATCAAAATTTGTTCCTGAGTTATAAAACCCATCTAAATTAGGAGCTGATCCGTTTCCGCCAAGTATTTGGTCATCTTCAACTTCCATTAATTTAGCTGGTACTCTAGCTGATAAATAGCTAGAAATTTGTGGCGTATCGTGTAGCATCTCATCTGAGATTCTTAAATACGTTCCAATTTTTCTAACATTAGCATCTGTAGCAGTCATATCAAAATCTGATTGCCCTAGTGTAGCTCCTTCGGCTTTTGCCGCCGCTCCATTAGTATATCCACTTTCTTTAACATATTTTATTACATCGCTATTAGTTGAGCCAATAGGAATTAATTGTCTTATGTTTTGTGGTGTTGTAGGATCAAACTTATATCCTGGCACTCTTTGAGGTGGTATCACATCACCAGTGAAATCAGCCGCAACAGTCATATCCGCTTTTATTTCAAATGCTGATGATCTTGCACCGCCATTTTTCATACCTTCTAAAGCACCCTCTTTGATAGCTTTTGCAAGATTTCCGCCAAATGATTTGTCCTCTCTTTGTGTAGCATCAAATCTTTTTTTGCTAGAAACTTCAATAGCATCCATACGTTCAGTAAATTTTTGTGTCAAGTTTTTGATCTCACCTTTTAGTGATTCATCTGCTTTGCCAGTCGCTGAGTCAACTGCCTGTCCGTGAGCTTTTTCCAATTTAGCATCAATAATATCGCCTAATTGGTCAAGCTGATTTTTTACATTTTCATCCATTTTAATAGAATTTTTTTAAAGTTTGTTAATTAAATATTTGTAAATATCAACTTCTTGTACCATCTTTTTGACTGGCTCAGTAGGTTCAACTGGCTGAGTAGCATTAATAAAATATGTTTTTAGTTTTAATATTTCAGATTCAAGGGCATATCCCATATCATTCGAGATTGTGCCTTTTCTTAGTAGTTTACAGATATTATCATATCTTTTGTAAACTTGATCAATATTTTCCATTCCTTTTACATCCAGGATTTTGGCTTGATCATTTGCGGCCATAGTTACTGCGCTAATTTCATAAAGTTTCACTTCTCTTAGCTCTCTATAATCGCCTTTATTTTCTTTTACTATTGGCATAATACCAACACTATTCTCGGTTATTACTCCAGCTTTCATTAATTGCATCACATCATTTCCTAGCTGAGTTTTAGGAATTTCCGCCACAAATACTAAACCTTTTGAATCCTCATATAACTCCTTCATTTTTCCGATAGGTTGCATCATATCATGTTGATATAAATACTTAACCCTTTCACCATTTTCCTGAATTGTTTTAAGATATGCGCCTTTTCTTATAATATCCTGGTCGCTATCTTTGTTATCAAAATAAGATCCGTAACCTTTAACGATTCCATTTTTTTCATCATAATCAATTAGTTGATCGCCAATTGGTGCGGCTTTATATAGAAAATCCATAATTATTATTTTTTACAAAATTACTAAATTAAATTTAACTATTATTTTCAGCTCTTAACCACTCTAATGACTGGCCCTTTTTAAATATTATTTTATTGTTTTGCCCTTTTATTGGTTTACTATGTTTATTATTTTCCAATATAGAATCTGGTATGCCATCTGGGAAAGCATCGCACCCACTACTTAACATTCTAAAATGTTGGCATTTAATACATATAAAATTATCCTGTTTATTTTGCATAATATTTATTTACTAGTTCACCAACCATGTTGGCATATTTTGAAGGGGTAGAACTCAAATGGTATTCGGTCCATGCTTCGGCAAAAAACTCATCCAAATTTGCTCGGCTGTAAGTACCTAAATAAATTTTATTATATGATTTAATATTTCCAGCTTTTTTATAATCGTACAATGCTTTTGAATATTCACTATTTAAAACTCTCATTTCTTTCCAAAACCTTAACGCATTTTGATCAGTTCCAAGATATTGAACTGCTCTGCTGGAGCTTAAAACATGGGCCATTTCATGTACTGGTGTATAATAAAGTAAATTTTTTTCATCTATGTTTGCCGAAAAACGTATATCAAATCCTTTAAAATCTTTTTTATAACCTCGTTGATGTGATGTATATCTTGATAATTCATCACCTAAATTAATTTTGGTACTAACAATGTTTTTTCTGTTGTATAATCTACCAACTTTTCCATATACTGTTTTAGTAGATTTAAATAATAAAGACATTGGCCCATTATTAGCATATTTATATTTATCAATTAAACCGCTAACTTTACCAGTTATATCATTTAATGTATTTAAAGATAACGACCTAGGTAGTGCAACCTTTGTGGTTGAATAACCCATATCATCAAATGTACTAGTCAATTTTTGTTTTAATTCTTTTAATGTATTTGCAATTGAGTTTGTTAATGTAGAACCAACAGCATTATTAATATCACGCATAACATTAGTTACCGCAATTGAATCCATTACAGTGCTACCAGCCAAACCGAAGTTCATGCCTTCTAGTTGGTTAATTGTTTGGGCATCTTTTACGGGTAAATAAACAGCGGAACATCTACAATTTATTACATTTCTAGCGGATCCCTCACCAGGTCGCATTATTGATTCACCACCAACAACAAATGGATTATTTTTTGGTCGCTGTTGGTTATTGGCTTGACTATGCCAATCTCTCTCCCTACCATCTAAAGAAGCCGACCACCTTTTTATTAAATCCCTACCAGAAAAAACAGATGTTGCGGATTGTTGTATTCCAAAGTTTGCGGCCCTTGTTGTTTCGGTTCTTACTACTCTAAGAGCTTGATATTTTGAATAACCTTTTAATTGTTTTCTTAATAACCTAGCTTTTGCCGCTGGTCCAAGTGTTACAAAATTTGGATCCCTGAATAAACGTTGTATGATTTTTATAGCTGTTTTGCGGCCAGTATTAGCAACCCCAGTAATATTCATGGCTGTATTTTTTTGAGCATACGCCATGATAGCTAACTGCCATTGATTTAAATATTGTTTTGGATTTACTCCCTTAGTAATATATAGATCAAAAGTTTTAGCATACCATTTAGCAAAATGCAAACCAGTATCTAAATACAGTTCATCGTATAATTTTCTTAAATCATTGTATTTAAACAATTCACTGTATCTAATATCATCTAACTCTAATTTATTTTTTATAGCCAAATCATATTGTTTATTATAAAATTTGGTAAATCTTTTTACATTGCGCCTTTCTGTAATTAATCTCTGTTTTTCGTTTGCGTTTTTCCAGGAATCACCAAATTTTTTAGATAGTTTAAAAGTTTTAGTATCCAAATAATTTTCATCTTTGTTTTTATATTGAGAATGGCAAAATGCTAAACGTTGGTCAGCATCTGGAAAACTTTCCCTAGATTCATCATCAATGACACATCTAGCTATAAAATGTCGTTCTGTTTCGCCTTGGTTTGGTGTTGGCATTATTCATTTATTTCAGATTCATCACTGACCTCAATTTCATCAATCTCAGTTTCAACAATATCTGGCATTTCAATATCAGCACCAGATGCTGGAATTAAATTAGCTGGAATATAATAATCATCTAGTATTGGATTATCTTGGTCGTGATCATAAGACATTGCGGCCCTTTTTTCATTTGGAGTTAGCCACCATGCTTTACTCATTTGATCAACAATTTTATCCGTTTCCTCTTGTAGTTCAGGAATTACACTAAAATCATATTCAATACAAATATTTTCGCCATACATTGGAGCCAACCACCTATTTAATTCATCCTGAATCTTTATTAGTTCGGGTATAACACAATTTTGATATAATGCTTTTTTAGCTTCTTTAACATTGTTATATGTGCTGGATTCAGTATTGTTTAATAAAACTACTGGCACATTATAGATATTACATAAATCTTTTATAGATGCATTGTATTGCTCTATTAAGCTCATATCACTTGCATTTAATCCAAAATTAACCCATGATAATTTCTTTGGTGTAATAATAATATCACCAGCTTTTTTTGATCCCTGGTGGTCCTTTCTAAATTTATCTTTTAATTGTTGCGCTTGTACTTCATTTAGATCACCTTCCTCACTCATTAGGATACCCCTAGCTGTTTGATTTTGTAAAAACTTAACACCACTCTCAACCGCTTCATTATTCGTTGTCATAGCTCTTAAACCAGCTTTTAAAGGTGATTGACCATACAGATGAGATCCAGTTCCATCATAAAATGGGTTAAAATCTTTTATATGGCACATTTGCTCGGCTGGTATGTGATATGTGCCATTATATTGAATAGTATAGGATTCAACTGGCTTCATTATGCCGCCTGAGTTTATTTCCATAATCTGGCTAGGCATAATGTAAAGCTCAGTATATTTATTTATGTTTTGCCCTGTTTCTGGCCCAATTCCGTAGATGTATCTATTGCCAGTTAGTTTACCAAATGCGATCATTTCACCAATCCAGGTTGCATATGATTGCGCTGGATTAGGTCGTTCTAATAATTTATGTAATTCTGTGTGCTCCAATTCAACTAATGCGTGTTTTTTAAACATATTAGCTTTATGCATAACGTTAGGATCAGCAATCCCACTTTGTAAAGATTTATATCTTTTGTATGAATTATCATCCACTTTTTTATAAATATGGAAAGGAATTGTCGTTGCCGCTTTAGTAATTAAATTAATAATTGAGTAAATAGTTGCGTTTTTTCTGTAACCATCGTTTATATATGTTTCATCGCTTTCACTATTCCAAACGATGGTATTTCCAAGCCAATTATAAATAGCGCGGTTGTATTTTTCGTTTGTGTTTTGTGATTTTGTGGAGATTATATTCTTAAATCGATCAAATATTGAAGCCATTTATATAAAATTTTATGTAAAAATACAAATTATAAAATTATTATTTTATATAACGAAAAAATCGGTTCTGTTTCGCCATCTACTATAAACACCATAACGGATACTATCCAGAAGATGGTCCGCTTGATTAGCTTTTGGTTTATTAATAATAGTACCATCTTTTAACTCATCGTATATATAACTTATTTGTTCTTTTAAAATGTTTGATGATTCATCACTAACATATATATCAAATTCTTTTAATAAACTAATAGATGAATTTATACTTCCTGGTCCTTTGGTGGCTCCCTTTGCTAAAATTGACATCTGGCGGAGTTCCTCAATAGATTTTGGTTCAGCGGAATCGCAGTACATTAGCAAACTATCCATTTCAATTTCTTTAATAAAATTAGCAATATCTCGGTTAGTCATTTCTTTTTTATATATAAGCTCATGGATATATAGATTATTTTTATGCTTACCAATTTTAACAATTGCCAGAGGATCCTGGGAATAACCAAAATCACATCCAAGGACCTCATCTTCTAAGTCAGGAAAATCCTTATATGGGATATAATTCCAGTTTTTAAAAACTTGTTTTTCGCTATATTCGGCTCTTTGACCTTCACCATAAACACGCCAATAATCTGGATCTCTATCTTTAATCCTTTCAATTTCATTAACAAGCTCCTTAGGCAGAAACTTATTATCTTTATAGGTTGATATAAACAATGCCGCATCATCTCTCTCAGCCAGATCATAAAGATAATGTACTGGATCCGATGGGTTAAAATCAATATATATTTGCTTTCTGGTTCTCATGGCTAATTGCTGAAAATCTTCAAAAAACAATTCATTCCCTTCACAAATCCAAAGCATATCTCTGGCGGATCCTCTTATTTTTTGTGCATCATCCGCACTAAACATCTCTAATAGATGCCCATTAAATTCAAATGTGTTTTCTGTTTTATTATGCACTCCATTCCAGTAGATACCTAATTGTTTAGATATATGTAAAAAATCTCTTAATACTGATCTTTTTAATGCTGGTAGTGTTTTACGAACTATAGAGATAACTAATGGCTTTTTTTCAGTAGTCATTAGATATAAACAATATTGCATTAAACTCCAGGATTTGCCAGATCTTGTACCCCCTTGAAATATGTTTAATCTTTTATCTGAGTTAACTGCCTGGTAAAATTGTTTATTGCAAAACTCAGTTATTCTTTTTGGTTTGCTGGTGTCCATTGGATTAGTTTGCTTTCAATAGAGCTATCGTGTTGTATTTCTTGCCTTTCGATATACCCTCTCTTCTTTCCTTTCGTTTTTAGTAGAAATATAGTTGCGGCCACATTGCCCTCTCTTATTTGCTCATGAAGATGACTTTCAGCAAAATCTAATGTTACATTTTCAATATCTAAAACACTGGCCGCATACTTGGGATCCTTCTTAAGCCAATTGTAATGTGTTTGTCTATCAATACCAACCGAACTCACAGCGGTTGTAACGACTGATAAACTTTTTTCCAATGCTTTTAACATTAACCTTTTTTTATGTGTCGAAATTTGCCGAATTGCCATTTAACAAAACTACATAAAAAAAAGGGAGTTTTTACACCCCCTTTAATTACCTAATGCCAATAGCTCTCGCCTGGCTTTTTATGTTAGGTTTTACAATAATTTTGTCCATTCTGGACTAGACACATAACCCTTAGGAAACTTTTTTGCACAATCTGGACCTACTGGGAAACATCCTTGTGTGTATTTATCATGTGCGGCCATATCTTCCTCAGTTATATGAGAAAATACAGCGTCTGGACCTTCAACTGTATTAATCCATAATTTTTGATTTGTTGGCTTTCCGCAACATATACAAGAACTTTGTAAATCACCAAAAGTATCTAAATTTTTTTGTCTTGAGTTTGTCATTGGAATCTCTATAATTCCTAAATTTTTTAAAATGTTTTTCATAATATTTGTTTGTTTGTTATTAATTATACTCAAATATAAAAATATTCTTTTAATTACAAAATATATTTTGCTTTTTATTTAGATATTATTGTTTTTATTGTAATAATACAAATACAGATCCCAGATTTTATCACTTGCAACAGATTGATTTTTATAGGTATTGGGTGATTTAATGAATAAACTATTATCACTTATTTCAATGTGACACTCTTTTTTAAATTTAATAGGAACTATATAAATTTTAATATTATTTTCTAAACACCAGGATTGAGCTTTTAAAAACTTATTCATTCAGTTCCTGAAATTATATCTTTTTTATCATTTACATCAATCAACAAGCTAAACCCTAAAAATAGATAGTTTAAAGCATCAGCATATCGACTATCTATTGGCTCAGCGTGATGCATATTAGGATCACCTGAATGGCTTAAAATGGCTTGTATGTGCTTATTAAAGAACACCGCCCATACTTCCATTGGTTGAATGCCAATACTTTTAGCTGTTTGTTTAAAATTGTTTAATACATCAATACTTTTGTTTGTGTATTCTGGTTGCTTAGCATCCATTATATCCTGAGCTTTCTCTAAAATATATTTTTTAGTTTCTTGAAATTCTTTTTGATTCATAATTTTTCTTTTATAATGTTTAATAAATAAGCAATTTCCATCAATCGTTCAGAAAATTTTTCATGTATATCAGTTGGATCAACCCATGATAAATGGAATGAAGCATCCTCAACCTCTTTTATTGCAAAATGCAAATCTTCTTTGTTAATTTTTAATGGTTCTTTAATTTTTAAATTCATGTTATTTTTATGTTATTATTATGTTAAAATGGTACGTTATCTTTTATTACTTGTATTTTTTTATCTGTTTGGTATATTTCTTTATATATGCCACCATTTTCAAAATCTGGTGCAATCTCAAAATCACCTAATTGGCCATTTTCTTTACGTTTTACCTTTTCAACGTGCAATCTAACAACATCACTTTTATATTTTGTTTTTTGCCCTATACATCTATAAGCAATTAAACCATTGTATGCCTTATTAAAAAAATCAGCGGAACCAGAAATATCATACAATGTTGGCTTTTTATATACACCGCCCTCGCTTTCAATTTTTCTTGGATGTGCCACTAAAAAAAGATGTGTATTGGTTTGCTGACAAAACTGAGTTATCTGACTTAGGATCTTGCCTATATAGCTGTGATCTCTTTGTGCTGAATGGTCCAGCATATTCCATGGATCAATAACACATACATTTATACCCTTTTGAAATACTAACTCCTTAAATGCATTTAAAATACCTTTTAATGTTAAGTTTTCTAAATCAATTTTTATCCAGTAAAAATGCTCTTCAATAAAATCCTTTGTATTGTTTAAATCATCACTATTACAATTTTTAGAATTTAATTTATTTGCTATTCTTTTAATGTGGCCCTCGTATGGAAACGATTCAGGTGAAAACATAGCACAACGAAAATCATGTTTTGTGGCTATATTACAAAGTATTTGATCTAATATATCAGATTTACCGCTGTTAGGTATTCCACTTACAACAGTCCACTCACCAAATGCCATTTTAAAATATTCATCTGAACCAGGTAAACCAATTGAATAATTTTTAATTCCATTTTCATTAAAATTTAAAACATCATTCCAGATATTACTAATATTTAAAACGCCCTCTAATGGAAAGTTCTTAGCGTCTTTAATAATATTCCTTAGTGTTTCCGCACCTTTACTAATTAAAACCTCGTTAGCATCCTTATAATCGCCAAATTCAACGTATTTACAACGATAGTTTCCAAACCTTCTAGCCAATTCATTTCTTAATTGCAATCCAGCATCGTCATTATCAGTACATAAAATAATCTCTTTTTTATCTTTAAAATATTCCCAGCAATTATCCAAGTACTCTAATTTTTGAGATCCTTTACTTGCTCCATTTGGTACGGAACAAACGGAATACAATCCCGATTCGTGTAAACTAAGTGCATCCATTTCGCCTTCTACTATATAACATTTTTCTAATTCTTTGATGTTATCTATACCATAAAATATTAATTCAGCTCCAGAAACTAATTTAAAATTCTTTTGCCCATCTCTAAACTTAACATTAACAACCTCATTAGATCTATAATAATTAAAATTTATACACCTTCTTTTGGCTTGAACTTGAGGCATATATTCCAGGGATTCGCCAATTTTCCAATGAATCAATGTTGGTTCTGTTATGCCTCGTAAAGAAAACCAATTTATTACTTTATCGTTTAAATTGGAATTAACTTTTGGCGGCAAAACATATTCTAATTTTTGTTTAAATTTTACATTACCACCCCAACCACAATTATGGCAATTATATAAACCATCTTCAATATTGACAGATAAACAATCATCTCGTTTATTTTTTCTATCGTGTGAGCATTTTGGGCATTTTGTTTTTACTGATCCGTTAGATCTTTTTAAAATTATTCCGAGCTGGATTAATTCATTATAGTGATTCATAAATAATAAATTTCTTTAAATATAAAAAAATATTTTTAATATTTTAATAAAAAATGTAATTCTTCAAGCGATAAAAGATTGTTTTTTTCAATAACATAAGATTTTACCCTTGTCATTCTAAGATTCTTTTTTTGGAATATTATACTATTTAATGTAAATCCTTCAAAGATATAATCTGGATAATTACAAGTAAACAATGCAAAGATTTTACAATTAGATTTGGCATATTCAGGAACCATTAATGGATGGTTTTTTCTATTAACTTTTACATCTACACTATGGCCCAGCCAAGTAGCATCATAATCATCAGTATTTAATTGTTTAGATGTGTTATGAATTTTAAAATCTGGATATAAATTATATTCTCTACAAAAAATAAATTCACCGCCAAATCCAACAATGTTTAAATCTAAATCACTTTTATAATTAACAGTTTTTAAGCCATCCCAGCCAGTTTTAACCTTATTGTTATGCCTTTGATTTGCTGATAATTCAACAATACTTTGCTCATATTTGTCTAATGAATATTTTTTATTTATTACCATTAATAACAAATTCCTTTAATTCTTTAATTTCAATTTTATTAAATATCTGACTCAAATTAAATTCATTTAATTTATTAGTTTTCGTTTTGGCTCCTAATTTTTTTGAACCATCTGGATCGAGATATATAACATATTCCTGTATGCCTTTAAGATTCCAATAACATTTGGGTTTGTTTTGTTTCTTATAATTTTCCATAAAACGATGAACAAACATAATTCCGTTTTTATCCTGGTTCCTTAATTTTAGTAATGTTAAAAAATTATCACGCCAGAAATCATCATTTCTGTGATATTCAACAGCCAGATAAATATCTTTTAAATTGTATTTATCAATTTTAATACAATTATTTAAACAATTTATCCATTTAGTTTTTTGAGTTGTCGATTTCGGCTGGTATCTTGAATCAAATAATTTAACAAAATGGGGAAATGCTTTTTGCATTTTCTCGGTTTGTGTAATATTACTTTTATTAGTATGTATATTAATAGTATTACTTTGTGGCGGATTTTCCGACTTCGGTTTTTTCCCATCTCGGTTTATCCGCTTTCGGTTAGGTTTTAAAATATAGTTATATCCTTTGAATTTGCCTTTATCAGTTACCTTTTTTCGCTCCAGATACTTGTTATCTATAAGCTCATTTATCTTAGCTCTAATGGCATCCTTACCCTCTTTAAAATGGCCGCAAATAAACTCAATTGTAATATCTTGATCGGATTTATGTGAAAATAAATAACAATATAATCCAGTAGCACCAACAGAAATACCCCTATCCCTAAATATATAACTAGGCACAATGGTGAAATTATCAAATTTTTTAGGTTTTAAAATTTTATTATAATTCATTTATTCTTTATCAATTAAACCCTTTATTTCATCGCAAAATTGTCTCAACTCCTTATATATATCAAAAAATTCATTATATGAAATTTCTTTATCCTCATATAAAAACCATAATAAATCCAGTAATAAATCAAATTCTGGCTCATTTGCTTCGCCTACATATTTATAATCATATTTAAAAGTATCTGAGCTGGTTTGTGTCCATCTAACTTTCTGAGTTATTGGTTCAAAGTATATTTTTTTAGTTCTATTTTTTGCCATTAGTAAAGTATTTATCAATTATTTCAACGCAATCATCAAAGTTATTACACCATACAGCCACCCAGTTGTTATTTTCAAGCTCTTTAAGCCACTTTTTTTGGTTTTCTGTAGGTTTGTTATATCCAGCTTTTAATTCAATCGCTAATCCATTGTTTTTTTTATTTGGATTAAAAATCATAATATCTGGGATCCCAGGTTTTGTACCTAAATATTTAAGTTTGTATTGTTCAAAAGGTGAACGCTTTCCCTCATTAGCTACATGAGTAAATAAAGCATCTGGATACATAAAACTAATATATCTCATAACATGCCTTTGCAATTTGTCCTCTTTGCCTAAAAATTTGCTATATGGGTTTTTATTCATAATTTATATTTATAAAATTAAAGATATTTAATCAGTATCCGCCATGATATAAATAATTCGTTTCATTTCTTTATTATCTTTGCGCAATTTTCTTAAATTTTTATCTTGTTTTTTTAATTTGTTTTCTAGTTCACCAGTTTTTAATAATACAAAATTATATTCCATAACTAATTGATCTATAGTCATTTTAGTGTTTTCATAAATATAATTATTATCGGCTTCTTTAATAATTAGATTAAAAGATTCGTTTAAATCCTTTCTTTGTTTTAAAATATATGGCAATTCTTTTAAGCTATGCATTACAGTTGCATGATTTTTATTTAATGAATTGCTAATTTTGGAATAACTAGATTTTGCAAATTTGCGGCATAAATAATAATAACAAGATCTAGCAAAAATAAATTCAAATTTTCTACTTGGATTATTTAAATCAATATTTAAATGTCTTTGTACAATGTCTCTAAAATATTTTAATTTCATAATTATAGTAAAAAAGAACCATCATCAGCAAACTGATACCAATCATATCCAGGTGCTTTATTAGTATTTAAATAAATTTTCCAATTCTTTATAGCTTGTTTGTATGCATTTCGGCCAAACTCTAATGTGTCATCATCTAAAGTGTGGACCTCAACAGTATATGGATAGGTTGTTGTTACTGCAATAAATTTAAAATTATCTATTCCACATATATCCATATAAAATGCCGCCTGTAAATGATAACCCCATTTATAAACATCTCTTTTAAAACCTTCTGGTGAATTGTCTTGGCAAGTTTTAACATCACTAATAAAATTAGAAATTCTATTTATACAATCGGGCCGCACCCTTACATCTATGCCCTCATATTTAGTATAATGCGACAATTCGATTTCGCCTTTAGAATATTTTTGAGCTAAATTATGTTCTCTAAATTTTGGTAAAATTGCTTTTATAATATCATGAATATCCGACTCTAAAACTATTTTATTATCAGCTAATTCAATTTGTTTTAGATATGCTTCTTTTCCAATTTTTGTTCTTTTATCAATCTTATCTATAACATGATAAATATCATAAAAATCCTCAGGTTCTAAAATAGCTTGATGTACTGCGGTGCCTAATTTCATGGCTGGTGATTCTTTAAATTTTCTGTTTAAAAAATGATAAACAGATTTTTTGTGAATTTCTTTTAATCCACTGGCACTAATAGAATTGTGCGCATGATACACTTCGTTACTATCTTTTTTTACTTTCATTTTTAATTGTTTGATTTTCTGTAATTGTTTTATTAATTAATTTTAATACTTTTTTTTGTTGATATTTATTTTTAATATATAACGGGTATCGAATCCATCCAAATCTAGTTTCTTTACGTTTACCCATCCAGAAAATGTCTTTTAATAATGTGCCAAATATTCTCATTGGTCGATAAATTTTGCTTACAGTATTTAATTTCATGTTATTTTATTAAAGTTAGTTTTAAAATTAAAAAAAAATTTTCATAAATAAAAATAAATACAAAAAAAAAGGCATGAAATTAATCATGCCCTTCGTTCCCTAGTTTGCATTTATATTATTTAAGGGATTTTATTAAGTTAATATTATCTTTATTAATCCATTTATTTTCCAAATCAATAACTTGATAATTATATTTAACCAACAGGTGAATCGCATTGTTTATTTTTTCCGCCTGTTTTCTGTAATGGTCAAATGTTTCGCCCTCAATCGCCTTTGTTTCAATAGGTGTTGCCATAATAATAATTAAAATGGCAAATCATCACCGCCCTCATTTGATGGCACTGGTGTAACATGATTATCGGATTGTATAGCATCATCTTTGGAAATTTTCCAACCTTGAATAGAATTAAAATATTTAGTTTCACCCTCTGGGTTTTCCCAGGATCGACCTCTTAAATTTATTCCTATTTGTACATTATCGCCATTTTTATAGCTATTTAATACATCGCATTTGTCTTGTACAAATTCAATTTGAATGCTCTGTGGGTAATCCTCAAATGTTTCAATGACTACTTCTCTTTTTTTAAATCCTTTTGCGCCATATTCTTTGACTGGATTAATTAAAATGATTTTTCCTTTTAGTTCCATAATTATTATTTTAAATTAAATTGTTTATTGATTTTTTCTCTAAATTCTTTTTTCATTCTACGGGTTTTAATAACTGTTAACGCTTGTTTTTCAGTACCCTTTAATGTTGCTGTTAATTCTGTCGCAATTAACCATTTTCGGTTATCTTGTTTAGTTTCTGGCTGATTATTAACAGCGTTAACAACCTCATCGGCTGACGCAATTGATGTATCAATGCCAATTCCTAAGTAACCCAATGCCCTTCCTAATGCACTAGTAAAGCCATTTTCTAGCATTGATGTTTTGTTAATATAGCTAGTATCTTTTGATTCTTGGGCATGTGCATTTATTATCTCAATGCCCTCAGTGTTTGTAATGGTTACTTTAAAAATACCACCCTTTTCATCTAGGGAAATAATATCCTCAGAAATTCGCCAACCTTTATAAATTGGTTGGGATCTAAAATATATCAGTCGTTCATTGACTGTTATATATTCTTTACCTTTAATGTTTAATGATTTCATAATGTTTATTAATTTTTTAGTTCATAAATAATTCTGTTTAATTCAAATCCTGAGTTATTCAATTTGGTAATATCATCAACAGTAAAACGACCAGGATTTTCAATTTTCGTTTTAAGTGTTGGCATTGTACAAGCTAAGATTTCACAAACATTATATCGTTTGATTTTTAATCTTTTTAACTCACTTCTAAAATGTAGTTCAAATTCCATATATAATATATTTAGGTTGTAAAAATAAAAAAAAATTTTTAAATAAAAGAATTATTTTGATTTATTTTGCAAAAGAAAACCCCCAAAGGTTTTAAATCTTAAGGGGTTATCTCAGCAAACAAGGAAAAGAAAAAAGTTTAAAATGTTGCTTTAAATGTTGACGCTTGATCATCGTTTTGGTTAGGTATGTGCATAATAACTTCAAAAGAATTACGTTTTAAGTTGTAAGTCATGCCATCAATATAGCAACTTACTGGTTCTTGCAATACACTTGATCCAAAATTAATCCAAACTTTATTATTTAATGAAAATGGATCATTTAATAAATTATATAATTTACCTTCATATCGTACTAAATTTTGGCGATAATCGTTTATAACTTGTTGCGAAATAATTTGGTCAATAGGTTTTTCAAAACTTGCATTATCATCCCTAGGGCGAACTGCATTTGATATGCCTATATTGTTATAATTATTTGATGATAATTGTAAATCTGAAAACTCTAAAACACCAGTTAATTTTGAACCACTTGTTCTAACTCTTTTATATTCAAAACCATCAATTTTGGCGTAAAATGGCTGTCTTTTATTACCATCACTACGATCAAATATAATATCTACATTATCATAATATAAAGCATTTAAACCGCCATTATTTTGAACATAGGGTTCATATAAATCTAATGTTAATTGACCAGCAATTGGAAACGTACCAACATCATAGGAAAATTTATCCCATGCATTTACTGAATCAACATCTTGTATGTTGACTATACTTGCAGTTTGCCAAGTTTCATTGTTATTATTCCAGTATTTAATTAGTGTAGCTCCTGGCCCTTGTTCTTCTATTTTTAACACGAATCTAAAACTTACAGCACCATAACCAGAGTTTGCATCAAAATAAGCATTTACATTTAATTTGTAACCTAAGTGAGCTGAATTAACAACACTAGCTGTTCCAGTTAATGTTTTTCTAGTGCCAGTTTCATTACCCTGAAATTGTGAATTTTTATAACTTTGATTGCCTTGTTTTGCAAAATCTGTTGACAATTCACCAGGTGATGTTGAGCCAGTATTTGAGTAAGTTGTCCAACCAGCGGTACCATTTTCAAAACCACTATTAGTAAAAACATTAGTTTCTAAATATTGCGAAATTTGATGTGTTATTATAAACTCATTTAATGGTCGTAAATATTCTTTTGTTAAACTATTTTCAATTGGTAATAATTGGCTTGGAACTTGTTTTAACATATCAACAGTAACTGTTGATTGATACGAACCAAAATAATTATGTATATCAAATTTTATTAATTCCGTTCCATTTGCCACCAGTGATGCGGATTCTGCGGCCCTTATTCCAGTTGGAATATTACCGCCTTGAGCTGTAGAAGCACTTGCAGTTTTTATGCTTTGTGCTGAATAACTAGAATTATTAATTATATACCATCTACCAAAACTTTGAAAAATTCTAGCATTTGTTATTTTCAATATTTGTTCTAAAACTTTTTTTGCTGTATTTACATTATACTTATCTTTTTGTAATGTATATGGATCTATATTTATTACATCGTATATAGTTTTAATTGTAGAACTTGGATTTCTAATGAATATATCTTGACTAATATAAATATCTAGCTCAAGATCTAAATTTGATAGTGTACGCCAAATCCAAGTTCTAGCATTAACTGAACCAGCACTAGAATCATCTAAATACATATCATAAGCGTCTAAAGTACCCAAACCATCAAAAGCAGTTAGTGTAATTGGAAAAGGTTTTGATATTACTGATTCAGTAAACTGATCAACAACTAGCCATCCAATCCAATATAATTGATAATTATTACTAGAATCTTTATAAGATATTTTAACTTGATATTCACGCTCATTAAACTCATGAAAATTATCATAACTGACAGTATCCGTAACAAATAAATTTAAAGTGCATTGGGATCCTTTAATTGGATTGTAAAAATTGTCATCACCTTCCCAGCTAATAACACATGGATTATTGCCGCCTATTATAGGCAAAATAGATCCACTATAGTTATTTTTTAATATTTCTATTTTTTTGCCATTTTCTAAATCATCAGAAAACTCTAATCTATATTTTACACCATACGCCATTATATAATCCTGTTTCTTTGTTTATTAGCTCTTTGTAATGCTACGACTAAATCCTGGCCCTTTAATGTAAACGAACCGCCAACTTGTACCGATTGGCCACCCCTGTCGCCTATCATTCCCTTTAATTTATCTAATGGTGCGATTACCTCGGGGTTACTTCTAGCTCCAGGATATTCACCCATTAACCCCATTGTTGGAGTTGATACAATACCACCAGCCGCAAATTTCTTAGGTTTTTCTACTTTTTTAAATGCACCTCTTACAGCAACAGCCGCACCAGCTAATAATGCTGGTAAAGCAAACGCCGCCGCTGGGCCCATTGATTTAGCTGTTTGTCCAGCCGCTTCGGCACCAAAACCCATTGTTGTAGCTAACGATGCTCCAATGGCTGTCATGGCTGATGTTATTAAAACACCAGCAAAAGTACCCAAAGCACTTTCACCAGCTCCAAGTGATTCAGCAATTGAAGCACCCATACTAGTAAATGTATTTGTAATTGATTCGCCCATTTCCAATCCAACTTCTTTAAATGCTAACA
>ENA-OSJC01000739-OSJC01000739.1-marine-metagenome-genome-assembly--contig:-NODE-739-length-30201-cov-4.952961_pt1 | contig 30201 bp, 31 predicted proteins | sample MGYA00237885_ERZ534234 | MGnify/ENA primary metagenome ERZ534234 (study PRJEB26413, sample SAMN06343907) | marine metagenome | isolation source: coastal waters | place: Atlantic Ocean: West Antarctic... | reverse complement strand
ACAAGCAAACATTCGTCGCACAAAACGCATTTAGAGTTATCAATTATCGGCGCGGGTGATCTGGCGTCTTCAAAAATATCTTTGTAGATATTAGCGCCGTGAGTCCCTGCGGCTCGCAACATTGAGTCAGCGGCTTCAACCATTGGCAGAGGGCCACAAAGGAAAGCTGAGGCCGACTTGAGCATAGATTTTGATGCTTGTGCCTCGTCTCGGCTGACGATATCAGTTACTAGACCACGTTCCCCTCTCCAGTTGCTTTCCAATGGTTCTTCGGATAGCACGGGTATAAACTTGAACACGTGACTTTTATTCCAAAAAATTTCTACAATCTTGATTAATTCTTGGCAATACAAGTCGCACTGCGCCCGTGCACCATAGTAAAAATAGCAGTCTCGATTTACTTGTATATCTGCAGCGTGCTCGACTAGCGCTAAAATGGCACTCATTCCGCTACCCCCAGCGATACATACCATTGGCTTATCCGTTTGATCGAGTTGGAATTCACCACAAGGGCCAGAAAGAGTAATTTTCACACCGGATTTATCTCCTTCCATAAGCCAATTAGATACTTCACCGTCAGGTACGGCTCTAATAAAAAAAGTGTACTCCTCTCCTTCGTCCTCTGTTGCTTTAGGGTTGCGCGCGAATGAGTAAGGTCGGCCACGGTTTATTCCAGGAAAAACAAGTACAGCGAATTGGCCTGCATTTGGATGACCAAGTCCAGTCTTGCTGGTGATTTTAATTACAAGTTCAAATGTATCAGGAGTTAGTTGTTGGTGGGTTTCAATAGTCCCTTCACAAATTTTTACCCGGGTGAAGTGTATCGTGGCATCAGGCCTAGGTAGTGATAATAGATCAAGCATTGAACACCTCCATGCTGCGCTCCAGCTCACTCGCTAAGATAGCTTCATCTGTCCAGTCGCTATCAGAGTTACGATCTCTCCATTCGGCTATATATCCCGATCTACCCCCCCATTTTCGGACAATAGTGTCTTGGAGCATTTGTGGGCTCGCTTTTTCAATCTGTGCCGACACTGAGTAAAATGAAGGAGCGTAACCGAAATCAGTCAATGTCTCTGTATTAAGTGCATTAACATTGACTCCTCCCACTGTTTTGCTCCCGTTCATTTGCTTTTGGGTTCCTATTACGCCACTGAGCATTCCTTGCATGACAACAACATGGCCGTAGGTCTCTCCCCTACCGTTGAACAGTCTGCACAAGTCTCCGTCCATTATTTTTCGTTTTTTTGCATCAACGGGTCCTATTTCAAATGTTGGGCGAGACTGCATGGCCACTAAACGTTCTACGGAGTGAAAACTTGAACCGATTAGATAATGTGAAGCAGAACTTAATACTTGAAAAGGATATTCTTTGTTTTTAGATTCTTTCAATGCCTGCATTTCTGGTAAATAAATAGGGAGAGGATCCTGCCCAAGATTCTTTAAATCTTCGCTGTAGATCTGTACTTTTCCATCTTTCGTTGGCCAGCCTGTTTTGAAAACATCACGTTTAGGAGAGTCGTAGTAACCTTTGAACCAACCATTAGATTTAAGTTCTGCGTACGTGCATCCTTCAAGAGCAGGATCGGCATCGGAATCTAGTAACGCGTCTCTTATGATTTCTTCGTCTGTCTGAGTGAACGCATTTCCCGAAGTTTCAACAAATCCCATAACCCCTGCAAGTCGACGAAATAACTCAGAGTTCGATACACTTTCTCCGAGCGGTTCTATGACAGGTAGATTCATAGCATAGTGGAAATAGCCGTAAGCAGCGACAAAATCGGTGCGCTCTAGTTGAGTATCCGCTGGCAAAACTATATCTGCATAGTCACAAGTGTCCGTCCAAAATGTATCATGGGATACGGTGAACAAGTCCTTTCTCATTAGGCCTTTGCGCACATTATTAGAATTAGGTAAAGAGTTCGCTGGATCTGAACAATATGAAAACAAACATTTTACAGGGGGATCCAAAGGCTGGTCGTCTTCTCCGATATTGTCAGCTAGCGCCCGTCCCATTTGCACCATGTTTATCAAACGTTTGGTGTCGCGACGACCCAAATCGTTGCGCTGTAGATCGTTTCGCACACGCGGTCCAAAGGCTTCTTCCACGCGGCCAAATCCTGCTCCGCCGCATCGCTCACGCCATGCGCCGGTGATGCTGGGTAAAATAAGAATCGCTCTAGCCATCTGACCAGAATTTAAATGTCGGTTCAGACCATGTCCTGCCCTAATATTACTTTTTTTGGTTGATGCGTACAGGCGAGCTAACTTAACAATATCATCAACACTAAGTCCTGTTATTTCGGATACATATTCAGGTGTGTAATCTACTAAACGTTTGTTTATTAGCTCTTTCCATCCAGTGGTATAACTTTCAAGAAAATCTTGATCTTGAAGGCCTTCATCTACAATGACTTTCATCATCCCAAGTGCCAGAGCTGCATCAGTGCCTGGTTTGGGCTGCAAGTGCCAATCCGCCATCCAGGTAGATCTGGTTGGTCTAGGATCTATAGCTACAATGGTACATCCTCGATCTTGAGCCTCGCGAATAAACGGAACGGAATGAACTGAAGTAGAAACAGGGTTGAACCCCCATAAGATAATAAGCTCAGCTTCTTCTGAAGCTATCGCTATATCGGGTCCTGATCGAGGCCCATAGGTGTGGACATTTGCATGGTAAGCTGCGTGAACACAAATTGATTTTTCGAGCCTACCGGCCTCTATTTTATTCCAAAAACGCTCGTCCATTACATGATAGCCAATCTGTCCCATAGTGCCTGCAAAATTTATCGGTTGTATGGCCTCTGAACCAAATTTCTCGATTATTTCGTGAAAGTTAGAGCTTATTTCTGACAAGGCTTCGTCCCATGATATTCTCTCAAATTTCGCTCCGGGACCTTTTGCGCCGATTCTGCGGTGTGGATAAAGAATACGGTTTTCACTATAGATGTAGTCAATATAGTGGTTAACTTTATTACATAGAAAGCCACGTGTTATCGGATGTGAGGGATCCCCTTGAATCTGCACGGCCTTGCCGCTTCTATCATCTCGAGTGACAAGCATAGAGCACGAGTCAGGACAATCGTGAGGGCATAAAACATGGTGAAGTGAATGACCTTCGGGGACTTTTAATTTTACACTAACAGTCATGAACACAACTCCTAATTAGATTTTCATATCCGCCAAGTGACTTCGATCAGTGAATTTGTCATAAAAAATTTCTCCGCTTGTGACACCGGCAGTGTTCAGCACCGATATAGCCGTGTCGATCATTGGCGGAGGACCACACAAGTACGCTTGTGACATCGATAGCTCAAAATCATCCAACGAAGTGATGAAATTTGCTACCAACCCTCGTGCCCCAGCCCAAGCAGTGTCCTTTGCTTCTGCAGAGAGAATAGGAATAAAACGAAAAGGGGCGTTCCACTTTTCTGCAATTGCGTCGATAAGTGATGCGTCATAAAGATCTTTCTGAGTGCGGGCTCCGTATAGAAAAACCACAGGCCTGGCTACTTGCGTAATTAGTGCTTGTTCTAAAATCGCCTTAATAGGAGCCATGCCGCTACCACCTGCGATGCACAAGATCGGGGACTCGGCCTTCCTAAGTCGAAAGACTCCAAAGGGACCTTCGACTGTTAGTGTTTCTCCTATTCTGTTTTTTGAGGAGAGCCAACCAGAGACTTCTCCTCCAGGAATTTTCCTAATATGAAATTTCAGAAGATTACTGCCTTGTGAAGAAGGAGCATTGGAGAATGAATACGACCGGCTTTCTGATATGCCAGGAATGGATAAATTAGCATACTGGCCCGCGCAGTATTTTAGAGTATGCGCAACGGACACTGTAACCTCATCAATATCGTGGGTTAGCGGGGTAATAGAAGATATCTTTCCAGACAAATTAATCGCATCGACAACCTCGGATCTGTTTTCTATTGTTGGTACATTTATTATCAAGGCAGACTTGGGCCGTGTTTGACAAGCTAAAAACATGCCGGCTTTCATTTCATCACTATCTAGGACGTATGAAAAATCGGTCAAAGCTTTAATTTCTCCCTCAACGAGCTGACTCTTGCAGGAAGTGCAAGTCCCGACCTGGCACTCATGTGGATACGCGATTCCCGATTTTAGTGCAGCCTCTAAAATAGTCTCGCGAGCGTCAACTAATAGCGTTTTTCCATAAGGTTCAATTTGTACATTAAATGTCTTTGGTTTTTTTTTAAAAAAACGATCAAACATTGAATAAATTCCTTTCTTTACACCGAAAAACTGAAGTCAGCTTGCTCAGAGATAAGATTATTTCTTTTTGTTCTAAGTTAAGAACCTCGATTTAGAGTTTTTTTAATTAGTAAAAAAATAAAGTAATAGTATTTATTTGATCACTCTACGCTTCCAAGATTTTTTCTCTCTCGCAGCTTGCGCCAGTGAAGCAATACTTTCTGCTCGCGCTTTAGAAAGAAGTACAAATGCCTTTTCGCTGTTGCCGACTTTGAATTCTTCCTTTGCTCCTAGAAGAATTTTGGCAGTGTCGCGCCACTCATGGCCTTGAATTCCTGCTGCTTTACGAAAAGAATCTACCTCTAACCATAAGGCATTAAAATCAGGGTTTGTGGGATTAGCTGTGGCATTCAAAGCAAAGACGCACAAACCAAATATGGAAAGTTTCGAGGTGGAGAAAATTGAGATAGTCATCTTCTAACCCCTGGTCCATTAAACTCAAGATCATTACTCATGTAGCTCAAAAAGAACTCTAAGTTCCTGTAGTCTTCACTCTGGCCCGGTTGTGATTTAGCGCGAACTTGTGAATTACAACCACTGAATCTTCGGTGTAAAGTGCCAATAGAACCCCATTTAAGCCTATAGACTGGGAAGTGTGACACGTGCCCTAAACTGGGGCTTAGAATTTCAGTTCGAAGTCGCTTGCCTGCCGACGACACATGGCAATCTACACAGGCGAAATTTAATTGCCCGCGCTTTGTGTAGTAATACTCCTTCCCTTTGTTGTAAGCTTGGATTGCCGCGGGACCCGAAACAATAACGTCGATGACATCGCCCCTAGAATGGTATGACAAATAAGCTGATATCTTAGCCAGATCCCCAATTTTATATTCAAGTGGTTTGGCACCGTGCTTTTCTCGACAATCGTTGATGGCCAACTCCATCGTGACAACTTGAGCTTTTTCATTATCAAAGTACGGATATTTTTTTCGAAGATGTTGTCTAGTCCCGAAGCAGTGGCCGTACGATTTCCCGTCGGTAAATCTAGTATTGTTGAAGAGCGCTTCACCTTCGTCTATCGCGATTTCATATGGGGGAAATTCCTCAATTTCCATCCATTGCTCTCGAGCGTTGCTGTCTAAAGCATAGACACCATTGATAAAATCGGGTTTATCTACGTCAGGAAATTTGTTGTGGAAATAAGATTTGAAAGCTGCTTGTTCGGCTTCTGGTTCTGCAAACAAGATAGTCCCATAAAGAGCCACAGTTAGGCCAGTAATCAAAAATGCTAATTTTTTCACTAACTTCTGCCCCCCGAGAAAAATTACTTTACAACAGCAGCACCTGAGTCTTTTATGCCCTTATTGTCTACTGATGAGAAGCTAATGGTATCTCCCACACTCGGACCTTTAAGTTGGAAAGAAAGATACGGGTTCTTTGACACTGCTGGACCTAGATTGGAGCGAAAAACTTCTTTCCCTTCCCAACTTCCGACTACTTCAGTAATGTGATAGGCAGGTATCTTATTGCCAGTTTCGGCATCGACTCGTAAGCCTGTTTCCATTACGTGTTTAATTAGAAGCTTGACTTGTACTTTCTCGCCTCGTAATTTTGCCTTTCCTTTTATTGCCATATTATTATCCTCCACACCCGCCAATAGTTACTTTTACTTCCTGTGTTGCTGTATAAACTGTTCCTCCAGAATAAACAGCGGCAACGACATTAGATGTTTTCCCCATTTTAATTCGCGTTGAAACTGCAGCTACTATATATGGACTTAGTTCAAAAGTAGCCGCTAATGGATTAGGATTTCCTTCAACATAGATGCTGATGCTTTCAACATTCTCAATATCAGTCGACACCGAGATAGGAACGACGGCACCGTTTTCAGCGATGTCAGGCACTTTTAACTTGACCAAATCACTTGCCTGCGGAGGATGGCCGTAAAGCTCACCAATTGCTTTGTCAATCTCAGTGCTCATGAACGCCTCTTCGGGCCAGCTTGCAAAAAGCTTTCCAGAGAGTAAAGGAAGAGACAGGCAACAACCAAATGATTTAAGTAAGATTCGCCGGGATTGATTGATTAAATTCATATTAAAGTACCATTAGTGAAAATTGCTGTTATTCATCGATTAACTAAAGCGTATAAAGATAGTCCACTATCTTAGAAATTTGATCCTCGTTCAATAGCCCGTGCAACCCAAATGGAGGCATTATGGAATCCTCATTGCTCAATAGCGAATTAGAAATTTGCTGCGTCAATTTTTGCGGGTTCGGGAATCTCTCTTTCATAGCAAAAAGAGGTGGCGCCAAATTACCCGACATTGTCCCTACGCCTATTGTATGACAAGCGAGACAATTGCCCCTCTTCCTGTCAAATGCCAGTTTCTCACCTTGCTCTACTCGAGTGCTTTCAGTTTCGAGAGTACCTTTGGATAGAGCGTATGTCGAGCTTAAACTAATAAGGGAAAACATTATTGATCTGGAAAGATATACCCTGCAACGAGCCAATGAAAATATTTCTGTCATTTTAAGAAAAGGTGTCAATAAGAAAAAATTTGTTTCGTTCACCTTGCCATCATTACCATATAATCTACAACTGCTTTAACCTCAGGATCAGAGAGGCTTGAATTACCACCTTTAGCGGGCATATAGCCACTTGTACCAAGATACCCATTGATCGCATGCTCATACAAACTAGTGATTCCTAATTCTAGCCGCATTCCCCACGCTTTTTTGTCTCCAAGTATTGGAGAGCCCGATAGACCTGCATCATGGCAAGCTGCACACGACTGAACATATGTTGAAAGAGCAACTGCTTGGACCGACGGCATTGCCGTTTTACTGTCGTTATTGCCAGACATTTTTTTTAAGGAAGCTTTAGGGGTGACGTCCAAGTTTGCGGTATTCCAAGACAGGTTTAAATCTGCCGAGATACAGTCCACCATGCAGCGGGTATTATGTACATCTGGTCTAGGATCATCAACAAAATGGGGCTGATTGGGGAGGACAATTGTAGGCAAATTTTTATGTGTAAGGATAAAATCTTCGTCAATCAAATCATTTAAAAATAATATGTATGCTGTCAGAGAATATACTTCATCGTCAGTCAGACTCTGGGGTTGCAAAAAAGGCATTGCTCTATGTATGTAATCCCATAACGTGGACACATAAGGCCAATAGGAACCAACAGTTTTCTCTGGTCGAACATCGCTTAGCGTACCAAAACCACCTGCAAGTTTTGGCCACCTACCCTCTCCTTCACCAAAGCTGCCATGGCAAGACGCGCATTTTTCTTCGTATAAATCTTCTCCTGATAGGGCATTCCCTGAACCTGCCGGGAGCCCCAGGCCATCTGGGCGCACATCGATATCCCATCCTTCTATCTGTGCTAGAGAAGCAGGCTGACCAATATCGAATTTTAATACTTCCGAAGCAGAGATGCCGCAAGAGAGACCTGCCGTTAAGACAAATATAAACCAACTAGATCTAGCTTCTTTGCGCATTTTTCACTTCACCAGTATGTGATAATTGCCAAGTTTGAATTGAATTTTTGTGGTAAATAGAATTGAGCCCTCTGACCGCTCGCAGCTGTTCTAGAGTGGGCTGGACATACCCTGTCTCATCGATTGCCCTACTTTGTATGAGTTTGGGTGACCCGTCCCAGTTCCAATTGAAACTAAACCGGGTCAGAGCTTTATCTAGAATTAAGCCCTTCAAATTAGCCGGTTGCCAGGAGATCCCTCCATCAAAACTCACATCCACGTGTTTGATTTTCCCTCGACCTGACCAAGCAACTCCTTCTATCTCATGAAAACCTTTATTTTTCAATGGGTTTTCTGGACAAATTGAGGTAATTACTGAGTTCGCTTCTTGTACCCAAGTAAATTTACGCGCGCTACCATCGGGCATCACGTCTGTATATTTTGATGTCTCTTCTCTCAGATGCCAGGGTTTGTCTCCTAACTCGATCCGACGAAGCCATTTAACTGAAGTGTTTCCCTCCCAGCCTGGGTTTACTAACCTGATTGGGTAGCCTTGCTCAGGTCGGATCATTTCCCCATTTTGTGCATAAGCTACTATTACATCATCTAAAGCTTTTTCAATTGGGATACTCCGTCCCATCGCTGCCCCGTCGGCACCTTCTGCCAGGATCCATTTAGCGGTCTTCTTAACCCCAACCTCAGCGAGTAATGTTGACAACCGAACGCCAGTCCACTCGCTACAACTTAACATCCCATGAGTAAATTGAAGGGCTTCCATTTGTGGGCCACGCCACTCCATTCCCCCGTTTGCGGGACATTCGATGAAGCGTATCTCAGTGACGGACGGGAAACGTACCAAGTCGTCCATGTCAAAGACCAAAGGGTTGTCGCAAAGGCCATGGATCATCAATCGATGTTCATCAGGTGACACATCAGGAACGCCCGAGTGATGACGTTCAAAATGCAGGCTGCTTGGGGTGATGATACCTTTCAACGCGTGTAAAGGAGAGAAGCTTACAGAAGAGATAGGCGACGCTGTTAACCAAGGCACCGTTTTACGAACAATATCGCTCTCGTGCAGCGATGGTACACCGTAAGGAGCAGCTCCCACCGTTTTACCTGTTTTACGCATCCATGAGGGGACGTTAGGCGGGGTGTTGGGTATGTTCTCATTAGCCCAAAGCTGACTGCCGGTCATTAAGGCCCCACCGCTTACCAAGCTAGCTTTTCTTAAAAAATTTCGTCGAGATAGGTCTTTGGCCTCAGTCATATGATACTCACCTCCTGGCAGCTATTCACTAGACACGGTTCATTACAGCACGTGCAATATAGCATATATGCTATAAAGATATATATATATTCTATATTAGTATAATATCAAAAAACCCAATGCTTTAAAGAGATTAACAATTATGACAATACCTGTCGCTTTAGCAATACTCTTGATAGGACTCACCTTGGGGCTGATTGGTGCCGGAGGCTCAATTCTTACCGTTCCCTTACTCCTTTACGTCGGACATTTGCCTCTAAAAGAAGCAATCGCGATTTCCTTTTTCGTAGTCGCCTCTTCAAGCTTGGTGGCTTTAATCTTTCACGTGCGCAATAGAACTATAGATTGGAAGTTGGCCCTCATTTTTGGTCTCCCAGCAATGCTTGGCGCCTTTGTCGGCGGCTCCATGGCCGCGTATTTGCCCAACAATTTGATCTTGACTGTGTTCTATTTGCTGATGCTCTTATCAGGGCTAAAATTAGCATTCTCCAAAACGACGAACGCCGAAACTTGCGCATCAGAGCGCTCATTAGCGAAATCTTTTCTTCTTTTGCTCAGCGGTTTAACGATCGGCCTTGTGACGGGGACAATTGGTGTTGGTGGAGGGTTTTTGATTGTCCCTGCACTATTGCTTCTAGCAAGAACAACATCCGCTTTGGCTATTGGGACGTCTTTGTGTATTGTCGCTGGACAAGCTTCTTTTGGCTTAGTCGGCTATGCTCAACATACGTCCTTTGACTTGCAATACGCCTCGGTTTTAGCAGTTTTCTGTTGCATAGGTAGCCTTTCAGGTGCGTGGTTGAGTGGAAAGATTGAAAACGCGCATTTTAAGTTAATATTTGGTTGGTTTTTAATAATGTTTGCAATTTTATTTAGCGTTATTGAATTGACAAAAACATTCGGGCTTTATTGAGATATTATTTCGCACCCAGCTCATTAATAGAAAGTTGCAAAAGACTGGAGAACAGTAAGTAAAAATCACTAAACCAAGGAGGATCTGTATGATTTTTTTTTATAATTCCAACGTGATAATAGATGAATAAAACTTTAGTCATCGTCGGAGCTGGTACAGGCGGTTTAGCTATCGCTAGCTCAATATTATCGTGTAGGAGTAGTCACGAATTAGATGTGGTGATAATTGACCCATCTGCGAACCATTACTATCAGGCACAATGGACGATGGTCGGTGCAGGATTGTTTCCTAAAGAACGAACTCAAGGTCTAACGAAAGCTCTGATTCCACGCAAAGCTAAATGGATACAAGAATCTGTTCAAAGTGTTGACCCTGCAGAGAAAACCATTCAGTTGTCTAACGCAATGACGATGTCATATGACTATTTGATCATAGCGGCCGGCCTAAATCTCGACTGGAGTAAAATTACTGGTTTAGAGGCTTCCATGGGTAAAAATGGAGTTTGTAGCAACTATAGCTATGCAACTGTCGATAGCACTTGGAACGCAATTCAAAGTATAGAACAAGGGAATGCTATTTTTACGTTTCCTCCCCCACCGATAAAATGCGCTGGAGCTCCCCAGAAAATAATGTATTTGGCAGAGCATTATTTTAGGAAAAAATCTATTCGAAATAATATAGACGTCAGATATTTCTGTGCAGGAAAATCTATATTTGCAGTTGAAAAATATAAAGAGACACTGAATCGCATATGTGAAGACAGACACATTGACACACAATTTAACTGGAACTTGACTGCAGTTGTCGGCGAATCTCAACAAGCTGTTTTTACTAATACGGATACTGGCGAGACTCGTTGCGAAAATTATGACTTACTTCACGTAACACCTCCTATGAGTGCCCCTAAGTTCATCAAAGACAGCGGTCTTGGAAATAAATCCGGTTTCGTGAGCGTTGACTCGAAAACGTTACAGCATGAGGTTTACCCTGATATTTTTAGTCTGGGAGACGCTAGTAGCTTACCGACTTCCAAAACAGCTGCGGCTATACGAGCACAAATGCCGGTACTTAGAAACAATTTTTTCTCACATGTAAACGGGAGAAACCTGAGTGCCGAATATGATGGGTATAGTTCGTGTCCATTAGTAACTGGATACAACACTGCAGTATTAGCTGAATTTGACTACCAATTAGAGCCGCGCGAAACTTTTCCTTTTAATCAGGCAAAAGAACGGCTTTCAATGTACCTTTTGAAAAAACACTTAATGCCTGTCCTTTATTGGAAGGCGTTAATACGCGGAAAGCGTTGGCCAACTATTTTATAGACTTTTAGAAAGGGGAAATGTATGGACATCTTGCAATATTCTGATGCGATCCTCGGTGGAGCAACCATCGGTCTCGCGGCAACTCTTTTGTTGTTGTTAAATGGACGTGTTTTGGGTATCAGCGGTATCGCCGCCAATATTATTTCTGGACAGTCTTATTCTCGGAAATATTCTATTAGCTTTGTCTGTGGACTTTTTTTGGCAGGTTGTGCTGCATTCACAGTAATGCCAGGTGCTCTTGCTGACAGCCCAGTAACAGATCTAAAAATTCTTGCTCTAGCAGGTTTGTTGGTTGGAGTTGGAACACGTCTTGGTAATGGTTGTACGAGCGGTCATGGTGTTTGCGGATTATCACGCTTCTCCAAGCGCTCTCTTGTCGCCACAATCGTATTCATGACGACGGCCATCGCCACGGTGTATCTAACTCAGCATATATGGGAGCTTGGACAGCTATGAAAATTTTATCGTATTTTTTTATTGGTATAGTTTTTGGAGTCGGGCTAATACTATCTGGGATGACGCTTCCTTTGAAAGTACTGGGTTTTTTAGATATTTTTGGAAATTGGGATCCTACTTTGGCATTTGTGATGGGGACAGCTGTTATTACAACGACTGTAGGATATCAGCTAATTTTACGCCGAAACTCTCCTGTTTTAGACAACAGTTTTTTTCTACCAACAGTGCGTATTATAGACACTAAGCTTCTTTTGGGAGCTTGTATGTTCGGCATGGGCTGGGGATTAGTTGGGTTTTGTCCTGGACCTGCTCTTACAGCTGTGAGCTCTCTGACCACAGGGACAATGACTTTTGTTTGCGCTATGTTCGCAGGGTTTTGGGTTGTGGGTTTAGTCAAATAAATTAAGGGGCTGTAGTTGAATCAGCCCCTATTTATTAAAATGACGTAGCAATTAATTTATGGTAAACAGGTCCATAAATTCGTGTACTGGCTTGGACTCAAGCTTATCTTGGTTTAAGCACAGATCCATAATTTGCTGACATTTCCAACTCGGAAAGCGGGTCTGTAAATTATTACCAAATTTATTTTCCAACAAAGGAATGCCGTCTTCTCTCCGCCTCTTATGACCGATGGGGTACTCTACTTCAATTTTATCGGTACAAGTCCCGTCTTTAAAATGTATTTGGATAGCGTTAGCGATAGATCGCTTGTCGACGTCATGGTATTCAGCAGAGTAGCGAGCATCTTCTACCACCTCCATTTTGTCTCGTAGGAGATCAATTCGGCTGTCGGATTCGTGAAAGCTTGTTTCGTAATGTTCCGCGACTAAATCACCGTATAACAATGGGACAGCGATCATGTACTGCAGGCAATGGTCTCTATCAGCAGGGTTCGCCATGGGACCAACCTTGGAAATGATTCTTATGGCAGATTCATGCGTCGTTACTTGTATTTTTTCTATTTCATCTATTCGGTCTTTTACCTGCTCATGAAGGATGACGGCGGCTTCAGCTGCCGTCTGGGCGTGAAATTCGGCTGGAAAAGAGATTTTGAATAAAATATTCTCCATTACGTAACTTCCATAGTCACGTTGGAACTTAAATTTCTCTCCTTTGAACAGAACATCGTAGTATCCCCACGTTGGAGCACTTAAGACGGTAGGGATACCCATCTCACCTTTCATAGTCATCATAGCAAGCCTTACGCCGCGCGAAGTCGCATCTCCTGCAGCCCAAGACTTTCTAGACCCAGCATTTGGTGCATGCCTATATGTTCTTAGCGAGCAACCATCAACCCAGGCTTGAGAAACAGCATCTACAATCTGATCCTTAGTACCTCCAAGCATTTTTGTGACAACAGCTGTTGTTGCTACCCGAACTAACAACACGTGGTCCAAGCCAACTCGGTTATAACTATTATCCAAGGCTAGTACTCCTTGGATTTCATGAGCTTTGATCATCGCTGTTAACACGTCTCTCATCATTAAAGGTTGCCGCCCTTCTGACACAGCTACGCGACTTAAATAATCGGCTATGGCTAGTATTCCGCCTAGATTATCTGAAGGATGCCCCCATTCAGCAGCTAACCAAGTATCGTTATAATCTAGCCAACGAATAATGCAACCTATGTCCCAAGCTGCCTTCACCGGATCCATTTCATGTGAGGTGCCAGGGACGCGTGCCCCGCTTTTAACAGTCGTTCCAGGAACTATTGGTCCCAAGTGTTTAGTACACTCAGGGAAACGCAGTGCTAAAAGACCGCATCCAAGGGTATCCATTAAACAATTTCGAGCTGTTTCATAAGCTATATCGCTATCAATATCGTAGTCAGCTACGAACATTGCGATATCAATCAACTCTTGGTCTGGGTTTGGTCGGTCAGTCAAATCAACATTGGCGCTCATTAAGCTCTCCATACTTTACAGTAATTAAAAAAATAAATTTAAGTTCGGTCTTGGATATCAACCCAATTTGAGGACTCGGGACCAGTGTAATCTGCACTAGGTCTTATTATCCTGTTATTAGAACGTTGCTCCATGACATGCGCAGCCCAACCGGTTAGGCGGGAACAGACAAATATAGGGGTAAATAACTTAGTTGGGATCCCCATAAAATGATAAGCAGAGGCATGATAAAAATCAGCATTAGGAAATAGCTTTTTCTCTCTCCACATAACCTCGTCTACTTTCTCAGAGACGGGGTATAAAACTTTATCTCCGACCGTCTCAGATAGCTTTTTAGCCCATTTTTTAATTATAACGTTTCGTGGATCTGAATCTGTATAAATAGCATGGCCAAAGCCCATAACTTTTGCTTTGTCAGCCAGCATTTTCATCAAAGCCGTTTCAGCCTCTTCTGGGCTTGCCCACTGTTCAATTAGCTCCATCGCCGCTTCATTAGCGCCACCATGCAAGGGTCCTCTAAGTGATCCTATAGCACCAGTAATAGTCGAATGGATATCTGACAAGGTTGAAGCACAGACGCGTGCTGTAAATGTTGACGCGTTGAATTCGTGCTCTGCATAAAGAATTAGGGAAACATCCATAACACGGGTATGTAACTCAGAAGGTTCTTCTCCTAACAAGCAGTATAAGAAATGGGCACCTATAGAGTCGTGGTCGGTCGCTGTTTCAATCCGAACACCTTGGTGACTGAAGCGATACCAATAAGTTATTATGGAGGGGAACAAGGCTAACATGCGGTCGACTTTGTCTATCTGTTCAGAGAAATGACCCTCAGTTTCCAAGTTACCTAGCATCGAGCATCCCGTTCGCATTACATCCATCGGGTGCGCAGACGCTGGTATTAATTCTAAACATGCCTTTAATGCGTCTGGAAGCGCTCGCATACCAGTTAGTCGGGTTTTGTACTGTGTCAGTTCAGCAGCATTCGGCAGCTTCCCATATAAAAGCATATACGCGACTTCCTCAAAACTCGCATTATCTGCCAGTGTTTCTATGCTATATCCTCTATAGGTCAGACCTGCGCCAGTCTTGCCTACCGTGCATAAGGCTGTTTCTCCCGCACTTTGTCCTCTCAACCCAGCGCCACTCAGTTTTTTCTTCTCCGTCATCGGACATTCCCCGTAAACAAATTTAAATATTAGGTAAGGTAGGTTTATTTGGCTTCAAACAACTCATCTAACTTCTGCTCAAAGTCGTGATAATTAAGATAGTCATACAGTTCGCTGCGAGTTTGCATAGTATCGAGCACTTTTTTAGCAGTACCGTCTGCTAATAAGGTTTTATATACGTTTTCTGCAGCCTTATTCATAGCCCGAAACGCGCTTAGTGGATAAAGTATTAACCCGACACCCACAGCAGCGAGCTCTTCCAAGTTAAACATTGGCGTAGCCCCAAACTCTGTGATATTCGCTAATATGGGAACATCCAAATTCTTACAAAAAGTCTCGTATTGTTCTAATGTAGTGACGGCTTCTGCAAAAATCATATCTGCTCCTGCCTCGGCGAAGGAGTTTGATCTGTCTAAGGCTTCTTCCAACCCTTCCGAAGCTAAAGCATCCGTCCTAGCCATAACCACAAAGGATTCATCTGTTCGGGCGTCCACAGCAGCTTTAATCCGATCCACCATCTCAGCTGAAGAAACTATAGCCTTGTTCGGTCTGTGGCCGCAGCGTTTTTGTGAGACTTGATCTTCTATGTGCATTCCAGCAGCGCCTGCTCTAATCATCCCGCGGGTAGTTCTAGATATATTAAATGCACCACCCCAACCTGTATCAGCATCGACTAAAAGGGGTAGATCGCAAGCTGCCGTAATTCGCGTAACATCTTCGATCACATTGTCTAAAGAAGTCATCCCTAAATCGGGTAACCCATAAGACGCATTAGCAACGCCGCCGCCAGATAGATAGATTGCTTGGTGCCCTATCCTTTTTGCCATCATCGCGGTATAGGCATTTATTGTTCCCACTACTTGAAGTGGTGGGTGCTCAGCAACCAGCTTACGAAACTCTTTCCCCGTTGAACCCATGAAAATCACTCCTGTCAAAATTAGGATAATGGACGCTTGTTGATTCGCGCCAGATTATATAATAGTTGCCGTGGACTATCACCTTATCTTTGTAACTGCCCTTTTAATCTAGCGGGAAATCTGTTAATTAAGCTTAGATTGCCGTTTTGCATTAACAAATAACCGAAAGAAGTTATCAGTGGTCGCCGCAGAGAAATCATTGAAATTTTCATCGCGTAGCGCACAAATGTACTCAGCAGTGTTTTTGACATAAGCAGGCTCATTTTGTTTCCCTCTGTAGGGTATAGGAGCCAACCAAGGAGAATCAGTTTCCACTAAAATTTTTTCTAACGGTAATTTTTTTGCTATTTCTTTTAATTGGACGGCATTCTTGAAGGTGACAATTCCAGAAAAAGATATCAAAAAGCCTAAGTCTAATGCAGCTTGTGCTGTTTCCCAGTTTTCGACAAAACAGTGCATCACACCGCCGACATGGTCTGCGCGTTCTTCTCTTAATACGTCAATAAGGTCTTCAGCTGCTTCGCGACAATGTATTATAAGCGGCTTAGAGAGTTCTTTCGCTGCCTCAATGTGCTTAATTAATCTTTCTTTTTGAATTTTTGGACCCTCCTCGTTCCGATAGTAGTCTAGTCCTGTCTCTCCAATTGCCACCACACTGTCAGTCGTTCCCAGTTGTAACAAATCATCTATCTCAGGTTCTCGACACCCAGTATCTTTATTAGGATGCACCCCGACCGAAGCTGAGACACTAGGATGCTTTTTAGCTGTAGCTAACACACCCGGAAAAGTCTCAAGATCTACTGAAACACAGAGCATGTGTTCCACTCCATTAACTAAGGCTCTTTCTACGACACCATCCGTGCCCGAAGAGTCGTCAACGACTAAAGGTAAGTGGCAATGAGAATCAACTAGTCCCATAATTTTTTTCCTTATAGATGTTCATATGGCAGTATTTCGAGAGTATTGCCTGTGCGACACAATACAAGTGTTTAGTATCCGAGTTTTCTTAACTACTTCTGCGCGTTTTAACAACCCATTGCACAAAAATAGTTTCTATTGCGTCAAGAAATCTAACACCTGGAGATCTCCTGAACAAATTCCTTTGTACGTTGATATTAGCGATTAGTTCAAAGGCAAAATCGCTAGATAATGCTTGGCTCAGTGTTGAAAAATTCTTTTTGGCCAAAGTGCTGAGCTGCAGTTTTTTAAGCTCGTGATCATAAGACATCAAGATCAAATGCCTACCTAAAAGTTCTAGTGAATTGAAGAACTCATTTGATTTCCAATTCGAATATTTCTTAGCAGACGATATGGGACAACGTTCCTCCATAGCTAGTGCATGAAGATCCTCTATTAAAGAATCTAGTTCTTTAGGAGAAGATTTGAGTTGATATTGACCGATAAATGGATTTCCGTAATAGCTAACGTCTGTTCGTTCTAGAGGAAATGAATCTTTTTCATCCTGAGACAATAGAGCCATAATTTGGTCTTCGCTGGGCTCTGGTGCTTTCATGATTTGGCACCTGGAACGGACCGTTGGGGCTATAAGACCGACAGATTGACCTAGCAAAATAATTAAGGCATTTTTCGGCGGCTCCTCGAGTATTTTCAAGAGTGCATTAGAGGCATTTGTGTTCATAGCCTCCGCTGAGTTAACTACACAAATTTTTTGGCCTTCGTAGTGCGATTTTAAGCTAAAAAAGTGACTGACCTTCCGAATTTGCTCAATCGTGATTTGCTTTCCTTCTTCTCGAGGTTCTACCAAAAGAAAGTCAGGATTTCCTGATTTGAAAATCCCGCAGCTCTGACACTGACAAGTGTCCTCCCATTTAGAGCTTTGTTCCTCGGACTGACATAGAAGAGATTGCGCTAAAAAAAGACAAAAATCGCTTGTTCCAAGCCCTTCATGGCCCAAAATTAAATATGCATGGCCCAGCTTCCCATTGTCTTTATATAAATGTATTTTACGGTATAGGTCTTCAAACCAAGGATATATCCAGTTCACAAGAATTTATCTATCAGATGGTTTTTTATTTCAGCGGTGACCTCGCCTAACGTTCTACTCGCATCGACTAAAAGAATACGCTGAGGTTGCTCAGATGCCCTGCGTAGATAGCAACCACGTACGTCTTCAAAAAAACTGTTGGACTCAATTTCAAATCTATCCGATAGGCCACGCATTTCGACACGTTTTAATCCAAGCTCGGGCGTGGCATCTAAAAGGAGCGTGAGATCAGGTATCGGCAGACTTGGAATAAGGGCATTAGCCTGAGACACAAAAGCATCACCAAGCTTTCTGCCGGCACCTTGATATGCAAAAGTTGCATCAATATATCGATCACAGATCACACACTTTCCTAGTTCTAAAGCAGGAATAACAACTTCTTGTAAATGTTGATTTCTTGCAGCGAGTAGAAGAAAAAGTTCAGTTGTTGGAGTGATACGCTCGTTTTTGCGAGATAGTAATATTTCTCTAACTTGTTCACCGATAGAGGTTCCCCCAGGTTCTCGAGTAACCAGAACATCTTTACCGATGGAGATCATTGTAGAGGCTACTGTTTCAACAGCAGTACTCTTCCCTACTCCCTCGATACCTTCTAATGTGATAAACAAACTATTCAACATGAGTTTTTTCCCGATATCTCTCAACAGCAAAATTATGTTCTTTCAGACTTGTGGAAAACTGGTGTGAGCCATCTCCTTTTGCCATAAAGTAAAGGTAGTTGGTTTTGGCTGGGTTTAACGCAGCTTTTATGGATATCAGCCCTGGGGAGCTTATTGGCGTAACCGGCAGCCCCTTCCTAGTGTAAGTATTATAGGCGGTATCTTTTTTTAAACCAGAGTGAGTGAGTTTACCTTTAAATTCTTGTCCAAGGCCATAAATCACAGTAGGGTCTGCTTGGAGTCTCATGTCTAATGCTAGTCTTTTCAAAAAGACGCCTGAAATGATATAAGATTCCAGAGCGACTGCCGACTCTTTCTCAATAATAGAAGCCATTGTAAGGGCTTCATACATGTTTTTGTAAGGTAATCCAGATTCCCTTTCTCGCCAGTGCAATACCAAGGTATTTATCATCTTCTTGGCCGCCATCTGTAAAACAGTCAGCTGTGTGTCCCCTGATTCGTAAAAATATGTATCTGGGAAAAACAACCCTTCGTAGGACACAAGGTCTATATTTAACTCTTGTAGAAAACTGTCTAGAATTTTAATTGTAACTTTCTTTAAGGGTTCGTTCTGAGTCATATACTTCGCATTGTTTAACTCGTCAACGAAGTCCTTATAGGACCAACCCTCTTTTAATGTCACGCTAAATTTTTTCGTGGTGCCATGAATCGCTTTCAGGAGAAAAGATTCAGCAGTATCGGAAATTAGTATCTCGTATGTGCCAGCTTTAATGTTCTGTCTGAAACTGAAGAGACGAGCTCGGATGATTAGAGGTATGGTGGTTGTAATTAGTTTTTTTTGGGCGAGTCGACGAGCTACTGCCCCTATCCCTTCCCCGGGAAATATTTCGAAAATAACAGAGTCGTTGAGTTGGAATTTCTGTTGCAGGCTATAATTTACAAATAAGCCGTAGCCGAAAAAGCACACCCCTGCGACAGAGAGGCACCGAATCATTACAGATTTTAAATATTTCAATAACCCCAAAATCTTCTAACCCTTTCCCCTTTTTTAGAAAATTAGAGAAGGAAATTCGCTTAATGATGAAATGAAGTCCTATAGTCCTCTGAAGACTAAGGTTCCGTTTGTTCCACCAAAACCAAATGAGTTAGAAAGTGCAATTTTAATTGGCATTTTACGTGCCTCATTGGCTACATAATCCAAATCACAAGCAGGATCAGGGTTTTCTAAGTTGATTGTGGGAGGTGCTATCTGATCACGTAAAGCTAGAATGGAATAGATTGCTTCCGCTCCTCCAGCCGCTCCTAACATATGACCGACCATAGATTTGGTCGAGCTCATAACAAGCTTCTGAGCGTGCTCTCCAAATACTGATTTCACGCCTTGAGTTTCGGCCAGATCTCCCGCAGGAGTAGATGTGCCGTGCGCGTTGATATAGCTCACTTCGTCAGGGTTTATCTTCGCATCATTCAGAGCAAGCCTCATACAGTCGGCCGCACCAGCCCCATTTGGCGAAGGCGCTGTCATATGATGTGCGTCACTATTCATTCCAAATCCGATTAGTTCTGCATAGATGTTTGCACCGCGAGCTTCTGCGTGCTCTAGCGATTCCAGCATTACCACGCCTGCTCCATCACTCAACACGAACCCATCTCTGTCTGTATCCCATGGCCTACTGGCAGCCGTTGGATCGTCGTTTCGAGTTGATAGTGCCTTAGCCGAAGCAAATCCACCAATACCTGTAGGGCAGGTTGAATACTCGGCGCCGCCAGCTACTATCGCGTCTTGCTCTCCTCTTTCAATAGTTCTGGCAGCCAGGCCTATGCAATGCGCTCCCGTTGAGCAAGCTGACACAACTGCGTAGTTAACTCCTTTTATGCCGTATCTTATAGATAAATGTCCTGACACCATGTTTATGATGTTACTCGGTACGAAGAAAGGAGAGATTCTGCGAGGTCCGCCATCCAAAAATGACTGATAACCCTTTTCGATTCCAGGCAAACCACCTATTCCAGAGCCGATAATTGTTCCAATACGGGCAGCGTTGGCTTCAGTAACTTCAATACCAGAGTCATTGATAGATTGTATGGCTGCAGCTAAACCATAATGAATAAACGGATCCATTTTCCTAGCGTCCTTAACAGACACACCGTAGTCACCGATATTAAAGTTTTTTATTTCTCCAGCTATGCGCGTGGCAAACTTAGAGGCGTCGAAGGATTCAATTGGAGCGATTCCACTCACTCCTTCGACGATGTTAGCCCATGAGTCTGCTGGCGTATTGCCGTTTGGGGCAACTAAACCTAACCCTGTGACAACTACTCGATGGTTCAAACTATTTCCCTCTTTCTTTTTATTTTTTTAGCCCGTTTGAAAGCTGGAATCCAAGCCTACCAGTACGGGTGAATATAGTCATCTTATAAAAGACGGCTGCTATACATGCGTGTTGATATAGTCAACCGCTTGCTGAACTGTAGTAATGTTTTCCGCATCCTCGTCAGGAATTTCGGTTTTAAATTCTTCCTCTAGAGCCATTACGAGCTCCACAGTGTCAAGGGAGTCTGCTCCTAAATCGTCTACGAAAGACGCTGAACTGTTAACATCCTCGTCCTTTACTCCGAGTTGTTCGACTACTATTTTTTGAACTCGTTCTTCGACTGTACTCATTGTAGGAAGTTCCTCCAGTTGTAAGCCACCTCATTGGTGGCGGGTGATAGTGTAGTGAAAAGCGAATAAACTGCAAGTTATGGTTGTTGTTAATCCATCACCATTATAATCCAATTTATTACTAATAAGGATACCTTCTAGCAATTATTTGCTAGAACATCTGCATCCCGCCGTTAACATTGAGTGTTTCCCCTGTAATGTATCCCGCCTCGTTAGACGCTAAAAAGCTCACGGCAGCCGCTATTTCACTGGCTTCACCCACTCTACCGAGTGGTATTTGCGATAATGTAGCCTCTTTTTGTGTATCCGTTAGCTTTTTGGTCATATCGGTATTTATGAATCCAGGAGAAACCGCATTTACTGTGATTCCTCTTTTTGCAACCTCTCTAGCTAGAGATTTAGTGAACCCAATAACTCCGGCTTTAGCAGCAGAGTAGTTCGATTGGCCAGCGTTGCCCGAGCCGCCCACTACAGAAGTGACGCTTATAATACGTCCAAAGCGTGCTTTCAGCATAGGCTTAATCAATCCTTTCGTTAGCAGAAAAATTGAATTGAGATTGGCATTGATTACATCGTTCCATTCGTCGTCTTTCATTCGAAGTAAAAGATTGTCGCGAGTAATTCCTGCATTGTTGATCAGAATCGAAGGGCTTAGCCGCTTTTCCGTCAATTGCTTGAGAAATGTCTCTATGTCTGCTTTATTCGATACATTAAGGACTAACCCGTGCACCTCAACGCCGTCTTCACCCAGCTCTTTTTCTATAAAAGCAGCTCCGCTTTCGCTGGTGGCCGTCCCAATTACGGCGTGACCCTCAGCTATCAATTTTTTTGCAATAGCTAACCCGATGCCACGGCTTGCCCCTGTAATAAGAGCTAATCCACACTTACTCATTTCATAATCCTTTCCGCATGATCAATTTCAGTCTCCATGATTTCTCGAGATGCCAACGAGCATATGTCCATATTCTGACTTATTTTTTTCATTAAACCAGACAAAACTTTCCCTGGTCCGCACTCAAGCACTAATTCGCATCCTAGATGCGCCAGTTTCTCGCCAGTTTCTGTCCATCTCACAGGTGAATAGAGTTGTTTCTTTAATGCTATTTTTATGTCCTCGGGTTTTTCATGAAAACCCACATCGACATTATGAATTAACGGTATTTTTGGCGCGATAATGTCGACTTTAGACAAGGTCTCTGAAAATTGCTCAGCAGCCTTAATCATAAGCCGACTATGAGCGGGGACACTTACAGGAAGGACTATAGCTCTTTTTGCACCTAGCACTTTGGCTTCATCGCAAACCGCCAAAACTGCTGCTCTTTCTCCAGAAATTACAATTTGCCCGTCAGTATTGAAGTTAGCACAATCACAGGCACCGATTTGAGAATTACTGTCGATGGCTTTTCTCAAGAGTTTTTCCTCAAGGCCAAGAATAGCCGCCATACTACCTGTCCCTTCCGGCACGGCAAGCTGCATTAATCGCCCTCTTTCAGCCACCAATGCCACAGCATCTCGATAGTCTAAAGATCCAGCGCAGACAAGAGCTGTATACTCTCCAAAGCTATGGCCCGCTAAAACTTGCGGTCTAACCCCACCCAAACTAATCCAAGCATCCCAAGTGGCTAGACTAGCAGCCAACAAGGCCGGCTGGGTGTTTTGGGTCATGTTTAGCGATTCTAATGGCCCCTCTTGAATTAACTGCCACAAATCAAACTCTAATATTTCGGAAGCAATCTCAAATCGCTCGCCAATAAATGGAAAGTCGTGTCTCAACTGTTTCATCATCCCTAAGGACTGAGAACCTTGGCCAGGAAAAACAAACGCGACTTTGGCTCTACTCAAAAGATTAATCATTGTTCAGCTCGTTCGCAGCTAGCGTGCATTTCAATAGTTCACTTATTTTAAGAGGAACCTGCGCCCTACTTTCTTCTAACGCAACCTCAATGGCTCGCACGAAAGACTTGGCATCCGCACTACCGTGACTTTTAACAACAGTTTTCTGGAGACCCAATAAGCTCGCTCCATTATATTTCCCAGGATCTGCACTGTCTTTCAAATACTTTAAGCTAGGCATTGCAAACAACGCTCCTAACCGTGTAAAAAAATTTCTGTTGAAAGCTTCTTTGGCTAGTGTACTAAGCATACGGGCGACCCCTTCACTCGACTTCAAAGCGATATTGCCGACAAATCCATCACATACGATGACATCAAATTTGCCGTTAAAAATATCGTTTCCTTCAGCATAACCCACATAATTTAAAGTCGTACCGTCCATCAAAGCAGCTGCTTTTTTGACCACCTCGTTTCCTTTTATTTCTTCCGCCCCAACATTTAGCAGAGCGATGCTAGGAGATTCTCTTTTCCCCACAGTTTGAGCTAACACCGATCCCATAACAGCAAACTGAATAAGCTTTTCAGCATTCGAATCGATATTTGCACCAAGATCCAATACATAGGTTGGATTCGACATGCTGGGCATGGCGGAGCATATCGCGGGGCGATCGATCCCTGGAAGCATATGTAAAACGAAACGAGCGATCGCCATCAAAGCGCCGGTATTTCCTGCACTCACACATGCGCAGCAATCGCCTGCTTTTAAAAGGTCTAAAGCTATTCGCATTGAAGAATTTCTTTTATTTCGCAACGCAACCGATGGCTTATCATCCATTTCAACTCTATCCACAGCTGGGTGGAAATTTAGGCGTCCGGATTTCTTATGAGGGGATTTTAGGAAAAATGGCAGAGTTTCTTTCTCTTCTCCTACGATGATAATTTCTAAATCGTCATGGGAAGATAGCGCCATATCGCAGGCGGGAATTATAACTTTTGGACCAAAGTCTCCGCCCATTGCATCAACACTGATTCTCATAGCGGAAATTGCTTCCTGAACCCATCATCCACAATGGTTTCCATTACGTAAAAAGGGCTGAAGTCTAACTTAATGACGGATTCCTTTAGTCAACCGAGCCTGCCTGGTGTCTCTTTTTACAGAAAATAGAGGCATAGGCTAAATAATAGCCACTCATATGCTCTTAAACTCAGTCTTTAAGATTTAGCACTTTCTTTCCACGGTAATAACCGTCCGCAGCAATATGATGTCTGCGATGAATTTCCCCTGTCGTAACGTCTTCCGTAAGAGCAGCTGCTTTCAGACTATCGTGGGAACGGCGCATGCCACGTCTTGCGGGGGTAACTTTACTTTTTTGTACAGCCATTTTTTGTCCTAACTCTCTAGTTAATTGTTGTTTTTTTTATCATTCTCGCCAAATCTGCAAATGGCTTCCTTTCGGCTTTCGGTTTTACCGTCACCTCAGCCGATTCTATCAGCTGACAGTCTTTATCCCTAAAGTGTTTTGGGATCATAGGGATTTCTAAAAAGATTTCCTCTTCAACCAAGCTTGTTAAAGAGAGCTTCCCTTCCAACAAAGTTACTATCTCTTTCTTATCGTCATTTGTGGAGCGGCTTTTATAATCAGTGCCCGCCTCTATCCCAATATATTTGCCTACCTTGTTTACATCCACACTGAATGCACGCAAGCACCTTTGACACTCTAATTCGACGACAACATAAAGCGACATTTCAATGGTTAAAGCGCCCTGTCTGCTTTCTATTGTAACCTTTAAAGCAGGATCAGTCTCCATCCGATAAAAATCCCGGTGCTTCTTAAATTTCTCAAGACTGAGCCGGCCAGTCCATTCTTTTGCTCTACTAGTACTTTTTGTACAATCTATCTCGTCGGGGAGTTCAGCGTCCATCCCAAAGATTATAAACAATTTTGTTATCCGTTAGAATAACAAAAATCATTATTTAATTTACATACAATAAATAACACTGATAAGGAGTCGTTGTGGGATTGAATTATGTCTTGGCGTCTGGATCGCCATATAGACGGATATTGCTAGAGCGACTTAATATCAAGTTTGAAATCAGGAACCCTAATATTGACGAAACCCAGCGACCGCATGAGTCCCCTGAAGACTTAGTCAACAGATTATCAAAAGAAAAAGCTTGGGCGGTTCTTAAAGGTCCGGAAGATCTCATAATTGGTAGTGATCAATTGGCTGTTTATAATGGGAATATCGAGGGCAAACCGCTGACGCGTCAGAAAAACATTGAACAGCTTAAGCGTTTTTCAGGACAGTCAGTAGTGTTTTTAACTGGTCTTTATGTAGTTAAATCGGACAACCTTCGTTCAAAAAAAAGAATCGTTCGCACTGAGATAAAATTCCGCAAACTACACGATTGCGAGATAGAGACCTATGTCGCGTCGGAACCTGCATATGAATGTGCAGGTGGGTTTAAAGCAGAAGGGTTAGGCATAAGCCTAATGGAAAGTTTAACCTCAAATGATCCAACTGCTATTGTCGGACTGCCGCTTATTGCTCTCAGTTCATTTTTACGAGAATTAAGTATTTAAACAATTCAAAGCATTCTATTGAAAAAAATCGCAACATCGTTGAAGGTCGTACTTAATCGCCGAACCCAGCCTCCCATCGATTCGTCTGTGCGGGTAAAGTCTCTTGTGTCAACAACACCTATATTGGTCTCAGATACGGATAAAGTGGTCCCTAGTCCATCAACCAAGCCTAGCTCAATGCTCTTGGCTCCGGTCCACACTAGGCCAGAGAACAGTTTAACTTGTTCTAATTGAAGTCTTTCGCCCCGACCTTTTTTTACTGCTGAGATAAACTGTTCGTGTATTTCGTCTATTAATAACTGAGCATGTTCGGCATGTTGCGCCCTAAGGGGCAAAAACGGGTCTAAAAACCCTTTATTTTCTCCTGCAATGAAAGAGCGCCTCTCAATACCTGTCTTGCTCAGGACATCTGTAAACCCAAAGCTGTCCATCCTCACTCCTATAGAGCCGATGAGGCTAGCTTTATCGACATAGATTTCATCGGCGGCCGATGCAATGTAATAACCACCTGAAGCACATATGTCGCCAACCACCGCATAAAGAGACAGATTGTGTTTTTCTTTTAAAGAGCGGATGTGGTCATATATTCGTCCAGCCTGGACTGGGCTGCCACCGGGACTATTTATTTCTAAAATGACACCGGCGGTGTTGCCGTTTTCAAAGGCTTCTGTCAGCGCATCGTTTATGTCAGTTGCATTAGTTAAGCCTCCGCTAATTATCGGTCCATCTATACGAACAATAGCTGCGATGCTTTTGCTCGAAAACGGAAAATCAATTAACCGGAGGCTACTGAAAGACAGCAGCATTACGCCAATATAAAAAAGAGTGATTAACTTTAAAGCGCCTCCCCATTGTCGAGATTTTCGTTTTTCATTTAGATACAATACAGCTAGCTTTTCTACAGAGCTTGTTAAATCAGGTGCTGGATTAGAGGTTTCGGGAGCTACACTCTTATCGTCGATCCATGGCATTATGCTCTTCCTCAGTCTTTGTCATTTACTGTAACAGTAATTAACTGTTTTCTGGTTTGTCCAGGTGTGCTAATTTCTCAAGGACTTGAGTTAATTCGTCAGGAAGCGGGATTCGAATATCCAGCCGGTAACCGTCACTTGCAAACGCCAAACGATTTGCGTGTAAAAAAAGCCTAGATAAGCCCAGTCCACGCATTTTGGAGTTGAATGCTTTGTCCCCATAATCACCATCACCCGCTACTGGACAGTTCAACTCTTTGGTGTGCGCACGAATTTGGTGCATCCGGCCAGTTTTTAACACTAAAGTTGCGAGGGTATGATTCCCCACAATTTTTCGACCGGCTATTACAGTAATGGCTTCTTTACCGTTCGAACTGTTTATCGATTGGCGCTTTCCATTCGAGCCACGTTTAATTTCCAGTTGTGTCTTAATGACTTTATCTCGCGAAGACAAAACCCCATATAAAAGTGCTTGGTATTGCTTGGTTACAAGCCTGTCCAAACTCGCGGCTTGAAAGGCTCTTAATGCCCGCAGATTTTTTGCTATTAACAAACAGCCTGAAGTTTCTTTATCTAGCCGGTGGGCCAACTCAATTCTAGGGGCGTGAGGCCTCAACTCTCTTATTACATCGATGACACCATATCGAACTCCACTCCCGCTATGAGAAGCCAACCCGGAGGGCTTATCAACGACCAAGAACGACTCATCCTCATGCCTTATAGCTTTTTCAAGCTCCTCAAGCCGTCTAGAGGGGACACCAGTTTTTTCTACTAAATTGGCATGTACGGGCGGGATCCGAACTTTCTGTCCTGATGCAATACGGAAATTTGGCTTGATCCGGCCTCCATCCACTCTGACTTGACCGCTTCTAATTAGCTTGTAAATCAATTGCTTAGGGACATGTTTTAAGAACGCAAATAAAAAATTATCCAACCGCCTCCCACTGTCTTCCTCTTCGACTTCTACGATTTGAACTGGAAAGTGAGTTTCCAAACTAGTTTTATTCTTAGTGTCCATTGTAATTGATTGTTTTTGAAGTAATTGTTATAGTTTACGTACCGGAAAAATTAACAGTTTGTTAAAGTTTCAGTTTTTAACTTTTCGTTAAATACGTCCCTTCGTAAAAAAGCGGGCTATTTGTATAGAAAATAGATTTCGATAGTGATGGTAACATTTTCGCACCAAGCTATCGACGTTCTTGAACGTTAAAACACAGGCACCTTGACTATACGTAATAAGGGCCCCGGATTGAGCAGAAATTTAAGCGAAATTTTACCGTAGGCGACGTACATATAGCACCTACTCATAAAAAATTTAGCGCAAAAGCCACTACGGAATTGCGCATGAAGACGAGAATAAGAAAAGGATTTCAAACAAATGTCGGGAAAAACAATTTCGATCCGCGTGTCTGGGCTCCATATTAACTCGCCTCGTACACAGGATAATTATAATGAAAAGAATGTTAATCAACGCAACCCAAGCCGAGGAGTTGCGCGTAGCGCTTGTTGATGGCCAAAAATTAGCCGATCTTGATATTGAGGCGACTGGTAAAGAACAAAAAAAAGCTAACATATACAAAGGGAAAATCATTCGGCTAGAGCCGAGTCTAGAAGCTGCTTTCGTAGATTACGGGGCATCAAGGCACGGATTTCTCCCTCTAAAAGAAATTTCTAAAACTTATTTTAAGGCTTCTGCTAAGGGTTCACACAGCCGAAGCAACATTAAAGAACTGCTCCGTGAAGGGCAAGAAGTTATTGTCCAGGTAGAAAAAGAAGAACGTGGGAACAAAGGGGCAGCCCTAACCACCTTTCTAAGCTTGGCAGGAAGATATTTGGTAGCGATGCCGAACAACCCTCGAGCGGGTGGAGTCTCCCGACAGATAGAAGGAGAAGAGCGCGCCGAAGCCCAAGAAGCAATGAGCGGTCTTACCATCCCTGAAAACATGGGCCTCATTCTAAGGACCGCTGGGGTTGGAAAATCTACTGAAGAGCTCCAGTGGGACCTCGAGTATCTAGAGCAATTGTGGGGCGCGATCGAAGACGCCTCAGCGCAACGAGCAGCACCAGTTCTTATTTTTCAAGACAGTAATTTAGTAATCCGAGCAATTCGAGACTATCTCCGTAACGACATTGTAGAAATATTAGTTGATGATAAAGCTCTACATCAGCTGGCTCTTGAATTTATGGAACAAGTTATGCCGCATAACTTGCATAAGTTGAAATTTTACGAGGACAGCGTGCCGCTATTCAATCGCTATCAGATCGAAAGCCAGATAGAGACGGCATTTAGTCGTAACATAAGACTTCCTAGCGGTGGATCGATCGTGATAGAGCCCACTGAAGCTCTAACAACAGTAGATATCAATTCTGCGAGGGCAACTCAAGGGAGTGATATCGAAGAAACTGCCTTTAGAACCAACATGGAGGCCGCGGAAGAAGTTGGTCGACAGCTACGTTTGCGCGATTTGGGCGGTCTTCTAGTAATCGATTTTATCGATATGCTCTCTGTGAAAAATCAGCGTTCTGTAGAGAATCGTTTACGTGACTCCGTCAAAATTGACAGAGCCCGGATCCAAATAGGTCGGATTTCTCGCTTCGGTTTACTTGAGATGTCTCGACAGAGATTAAGGCCTTCATTGGTGGACTCAAGTTACGAGCTATGCACCAACTGCGACGGTATCGGCTCGACGAGAAACATTAAATCTACTGCGCTGAGCGTATTGAGGTTAATTGAAGAAGAAGGCATGAAGGCCTCTACTTCAGTTGTGAGCGCTAACGTGTCTATTCCAGTAGCTACATTTTTATTAAACGAAAAAAGGCAAGATGTTGCGGCTATAGAAGTACGCCACGCCGTGTCGGTCATGCTAATTCCGAATAACAGCTTCGCACCTTCCCACTTCGAAGTACAACGTGAAAGAGATCAAGACAGAGCTAAAAGTGGAGCGAGCGAAGAATACCGTTTGGTACGAGAAGAAGAGAAGACGAGAGCACAAGGGACAAATAACAAGGTAGCTAAGATAGAAAAGCCGTTAGTAGATGGAGTAAAACACGCAAGAAGAAAACCGTCTCCCAAAAACCAGAAAAATAATTTAATAGTTCGTTTTTTAGCGATAGTAAAAGCATTGTTCTCGGCTGAAGAGAGCAAGCCTCGTCGTAATGATAGGTCTAAACCTTCGAGAACGAATAAACGGGTAGAGAGAACAAAAAGAGGGGGAAGCACAAATAACACACGTAACGATAGAGAGCGACGCATTCCCGGCACGTCCAAAAACCCAGAAGAAAAAGCTGATTTCAGTCAACGACCTGTGAGGACGAGTGCAGCAAAGAAACCACTACGAAGTGATGATGACAGTCGAGAGCAGAGGAAAAATAACCGACCTACGAGAGAAAGAGGCAGTAATAGTGATAGAAACGCCGATAGAGTCCAGGACACCGCTAACAACCCAATTACTCCCGACAATATGGCTACTAAGCCGGCTAGGGAGGCTACCAGCAAAGTAAGCAAGGAGAGAACTTCGGGAAATCTCCCGGACCTTGAAAAAAACACTTCTCCCTTAGCCAAAGGTAAGGATGGTGGTTCATTTGAAGAAGATCAAATGGAAAGTCGAGGTGGTGACGAGGGATTCGCGCTTACCGAGCAAGAGCTCAAACGTCACGAGGGCACTGTTTCTTCTGATCCGGCGAATGAATCAAAAATAGACGTTGAAGTAGCTGAAGTAGCTGAAGTAGCTGAAGTAGCTGAAGTAGCTGAAGTAGCTGAAGTAGCTGAAGTGGCTGAAGTAGCTGAAGTGGCTGAAGTGGCTGAAGTGGCTGAAGTGGCTGAAGTGGCTGAAGTGGCTGAAGTGGCTGAAGTGGCTGAAGTGGCTGA
>ENA-OSJC01000737-OSJC01000737.1-marine-metagenome-genome-assembly--contig:-NODE-737-length-30240-cov-3.895567_pt1 | contig 30240 bp, 22 predicted proteins | sample MGYA00237885_ERZ534234 | MGnify/ENA primary metagenome ERZ534234 (study PRJEB26413, sample SAMN06343907) | marine metagenome | isolation source: coastal waters | place: Atlantic Ocean: West Antarctic... | reverse complement strand
TTATAAATTGTGGTTCGATTTTAACATAAAGTGCAGAATAAACCAAAAAAGAACCCGCGATAATCTAAAAATAATATGTCAAAAAAATTACTGTTCATCTCTTTTGTTGTTTCTCTTGGGGGATTTTTATTTGGATTTGATGCAGGTATTATTTCAGGTGTGATGTCTTATGTTGGGCCTGAATTCAATTTGACAGATGGACAAATTGGATGGGTAGTCAGCGCGCCCTCCTGGGCAGCCATGATCGCCATGATCTTTTCTGGACGATTGAGTGATCGTTTGGGTAGAAAAAAAATACTGCTATTAGTTGCCTTCCTCTATGCAGTGTCCGCTTTGTTCTCAGCTTATGCTGTCACCTACGAAATGTTATATCTCGCTAGAATGATTGGAGGACTCGCCTTTGGCGCCGCTTTGATTTTGGCACCCATGTACATCGCCGAGATTTCAACCGCCGAAAATCGAGGGATTTTGGTCTCTATCCAACAGTTAAATATTGTATTGGGCTTCTTTGCTGCTTTTTTGAGTAATTATTTTTTTAATAAATACAATAGCCCTGAGCATTTATTTTTAAATGATGAGAATGTTTGGAGATGGATGCTGGGTGTGGAGCTCATTCCTGCGCTCCTTTATTTTTTAACTTTGTTTCTCGTACCTCGGAGTCCAAGATGGCTCTACCTTAAAAATAAATATATCGAAGCAAAACAAGTCCTCAATCAAATTCATGGCAAAACCCGGGCTGAACTCGAAATTAATTCTATAGAAAAAAGCATCAGTCAGGATAAAGCATTAGGTGAAGCTAAATGGACAGATATTTTAAAGCCCAGTTTTCGTTTCATTATGGCTTTGGGATTGGTTGTTGGCATTTTACAGCAAATTACAGGGATAAATGCCATCTATTTTTATGCTACCTCTATTTTTAAACAAACTGGGATCGGTACAGATGCCGCTTTTTCATCGGGTATCCTATTAAGTTCTGTTACCGTCATTTTCACCTTTATTGCAATGTACTTAATTGACCGGGCAGGAAGAAGACCCTTACTGTTGGTTGGTACTGCTGGAATTGCTTTTAGTTTGCTTTTATGTGCCTTTGGCTTTAATCAAGCAACTTATCAGCTCACCTCGCAAGATATTGCCCAATTTAAATTTGAAAAAGCCCAAAATCTAATCCCTCTTGCGGGTAAGATCTACCAAAATGATGTCGCCTTTAAAGAAGAAATGAAAACCGTCTTGGGAAACCGTTCTTACAACAAGAATGATGGCGTAATTCTTGAGGCAGCGACTCAAATAAATGCCACTTTGGTCCTCGCAGGTATTTTAGGATTTATTGCCTGCTTTGCCTTCTCACTTGGACCCGTCATGTGGGTCTTATTGTCTGAGTTATATCCCATTAAATACAGGGGAATTGCCATTGGCATTGTTGCCTTCGTTAATTCATTTATAAGCTCTGCCGTACAGCTTGTATTTCCATGGGAGTTATCAAACTTAGGCAACGCCATGAGTTTCTTCATCTTTGGTGCTATTGCTGCGGTGGGCTTCTTTGTCTTATTAAAAATATTACCAGAAACCAAAGGAAAATCCTTAGAGGAACTTGAAACCGCATTGATTAAATGATACAGAAATTCATCAGTGTCATCCTCATTTTTTCAATGAGTTGTACAGGTCAATCATCGCTTCAAGAAAAGGTGGTCCAAGATGGGACCCTCATCGTCCTAACTACGGCTGACTATTCTGAAATATCATCAGAAGTGAACGTAGATGATGGACAATTTAATACGACAAACCAGGGTTGGATCATTTTTGATTTGAACGTCCCTCAAGCAGGACGGTATCAAGTGAAAATTTATGGCTCCAGTCACTCCGATGCAACTGTTTATCTTGAAGATTATGTAGACAATAAAGAAGCAAGACACTACAAGATTACAGGCCAGGTTTCCTTTAATAAAAACCTTGGCTATGCCCTTATAGATGGGAGTCCACTGAATATCGGTGCACACAAAATCAAATTACATATCAAGGGTGCGGCTATAATTCATAAAATCACATTTACATTGATGTCCGTTTATGAATCCTCACCTCAAACCTACACCCAACGTATGGGAGATGCAGATTGGTCCATGGTTTGGTCTGATGAATTTAATGGAACTGAGATAGATATCTCAAAATGGGTGTTCGATGTAGGTAATTGGGGATGGGGGAATGAAGAGATTCAATATTATACCAAAGCAGATCGTAAAAACGCGAGAGTAAAAGAAGGAAATCTCATCATAGAGGCCCTTAAAGATGCACAAACAAACAGCTGGACCTCGGCCCGCCTTACTACGCGGGGTAAAGTTTCCTTTTTGTATGGGAAAATAGAATTTAGGGCGCGGGTGCCAGAAAAAAAAGGCTATTGGGCCGCTGGATGGATGCTGGGGGATAGCTATGTTGATGAGGGCTCCTGGCCATATTGTGGGGAAATAGATATTTTAGAGAACGTCGGTTATGAAATACAACCCCTTTCGGGAGATGGTATCGCCCACCTATCCGTTCATACTCCTGCTTATTATTTTAAACGCAACAATCAGATAACCAGTACCACCCTGGTTAAGGATATGGTCGGTAGTTTTCATACCTATACTATGGAATGGAGTCCAAATGGAATGAAAGGCCTTATTGATGGAGTGGCCTCTTATACCTATGATAAAACAGCCAATGACCTAGAATGGCCCTTTAATAAAGCACATAACTTGATTATTAATTTGGCCATGGGTGGGAATTGGGGTGGTGCTCAAGGTATAGATCCCGACCTAACCTCTCAAAAGCTAATCATAGACTATGTAAGGGTGTTCGAGAAACGCTGACGCCTTAACTGCTTGATGTTTACAAGCATAATTATCATAATAACGCTGATACATTTTTAATAGGGGAATTTGTTGAGAACCAGTTCTCATGAAACATATAATTACCCCTATTGTAAGTAATTAGCATAATTGCTTTTTTCAATTCACTACTGCTTCCAATTTTAAAGCTTTTTTACTAAAAAAATTTAAAGTACTATCAATTTCAAAGCATTTTTTGAAATTTTTAAGTGCATTAGTAGAATCGCCCATTTTTAATAATGCATTTCCATAACTATCATAAGTATTAGCAGATTAAGGATATTCTTCTCTATTCAATTTAAAAACTTCTAAAGCTGCATCTATTTTATCTTGGCCTTATAATCTATAGCCTAAAACATTTATTCATCTTTCTGAAGTTGAATATTGAATTGTATCAGATTTTAATTCATGATAAATGCTTATACCTTTATCAATATTTTGTATTACTATTTTTTTACCCATCTCTTTTTCAATTTGTACTTTGGCATTACATAAGGCTTGCCATCCAAAATATTAGAAATACCATCTAAAGTAACACCAAAATTTTCTCCAGAATTATTAGTCAATAAAATAAAGCCATTATTGGCATCAACTTCATTATGAAGAAACGTGGTAAAACCTACCCAACCACCTGAATGATAAACAATTTTTGACTCCCCTGATTTAGAAGAAATCTCCCATCCGAATCCATATGTTGTTGACTCTCCATTGTTAAGAACCCCAGGAGTCCAAGCTTCGTCTAAATAACTTTTTGGAATAATTGTATTCTTTACAAGCGCCTGGTTCCATTTATATAAATCTTCTAAAGTGGAATAAATCCCTCCATCTCCCCTAACATCATTTACAATATGATAATCATTTAACACTAAATCTACTTGATTTAAAGCTGTTTCGTAACCAAAAACACGGTTTGGCATTTTAGGATCTAAATCTAACTGGTACTTATACAGTATTGTGCTATTCATATCCAGAGGCTCAAATATGGTTTCCTTCAAAAAATCTCTAAAATGCTTACCAGAAACCTTCTCTACTATTGATGCTAAAAACAAATACCCCGTATTACTATATTCCCAGCGTTCACCAGATGGAAAATCAAGGTCCGGATTTACTCTATAAAACTCTTTAATGATTTCATCATTTCCTAAAATGTGAGTCTTAGTTGAATCTTCAGGCTTCCAATTTTCATCTATTAACCGTTCATAATCTGTCAATCCCGAAATATGATGTAATAAATTACGAACCGTAATCTTATCATAAGGAAACTCTGGAAGAATAGAATTAACAGTTTGATCATAATCTATTTTACCTGCTTCTTTTAACTTCATAATAGACATTCCTGTAAATTGTTTACTAACAGAAGCCAATCTAAATTGAGAATTTAAAGTAAGTGGTTCTTTAGTTTCAACAGTTCTTAATCCATCTGAGTTTTGATATACAATTTCTCCATTTTTATAAACTAAAATGTTCCCTGTTGTAAAACCTTTTTCATTCATTTTATTAATGAATTCAGCATAGGTATTAATGTCACTATTTATTTTAGGGCCTTTACAGGAAAAAAAGCATATTAAAAACATACATACCAAGGAAAATTTGGTTGTAATTTTCATTTTTAGTTAATTTTAAAGTGATTTTTTATATTATCTCGCCTATGTTTTATTTGCATTTTTGACCTTTTTTCATTCTTTGACAAGTGTTTCCATTAGTTCAAAACATAGTTTATCAATATTTCCCATCTTTTTATTGTATGCTGATACATTAGATAAAATAATGATTCCACTTTTTGAATTTTCGTCAATTACCATCGATGATGAATATCCCCCAGTTCCTCCATTATGAAAATACCAAAGATTATAAGATTGAGATGCTGAAGTTGATCTAGGCTTTAATATGTGCCAACCTAAACCAATATCCATATTATCATTTATTTCAAAAGTATTTTCTCTTGTAAGCTTAAGTTCTTTGTTTGAGTGATCGAATTGAGAAATGGCAAAATGCGAAAGGTCCTCAACTGTTGAAAATATTGCTCCGGCTCCTGCTAACACTGAAAATTCCCAATTCGATGTTTCTCTACCCCGTTTATTTAACCCCTTTACTAAATTCCCTTTTATTTGATTTATGTCTGCAGTTGAATTTTGCATACCATATTTCCAAAATATTTTATTCTTAAGAAGGTTTTCATAGGTGATATTTTCAATTTCACTTAGCGTATAACCGAGTAATCCTGATCCAACATTGGAATACTGATACGCTCCTTTATTTGATAATTCAAGATCCTTGGTTAAGTATTCTTTTAGCTCTTTTTCCGTGTATCTTTTATATGGATTTTCAGCATTGGCTTTTGTCAAATCCAAATTTGTAGGTAAACTAGGAAGTCCAGAGGTATGATTAGCTAAACTCATAAATGAGATTTTTGCATCATTTTTAAAAGATATTTTTAAATAATCATTGACGTTATCATTTAGCTTAACCTTTCCCTCCATAACCAGATTTGCAAGTAGCGTAGATGTAAAAACTTTAGATATAGAACCAATCTCAAAAACGCTTTCATGGTTATTAATCCATAAAATAGTATCCTGTTTCTTGTCTATCCCAAAGTAGTTCACTTTTCCATTATTAATGATCGCAATCGCAATTTGTGTGTGATCTGGAAAAGTTTTTGCGGTTTTAAATATAATTTCAGATGGGTCTTGTGCTATTAAGCTGTCTCTAACATATTGATTATTTATTCCCTCTTTAAAATTTTGACTGTAATTATTATATACTTTTAAGAATTTTTTAGTTATCGCTTTGTCCGCTTCTTCTTCCACTTTTGCTAGTGAAGGATCCACTATTAAAGTCAAAAACATTAATATTATGATTTTATATTTTTTCATTTTTTTCTGAGTAATGCCCACTTCTAATTATAGAATGATCCCAAAGGATAAAGCATTTAACTCAGGCCCGACACCACTGGTGAAAACTTGATTTAAATCGTAGTTAACAAAAATATCCATTCCTTTCCAGCCAACTCTACCTCTGAGGCCGTAGCGCACATTACTCAAATAGAAGTTTCCCTTATCTTTTTCTTTATTTCTAAGCTTATTGCCTTCTTTATATACATATTTTGAACGTCCATACATCCGGTAGCCCAAGTAGCCACCTATACCTATTCGTAAGCCTCTATTTTTTGACTTAATTAATTTAAGATTACCTGTCTGCTTCACTACGACCTTACGGCTGCCTTGGGAAAAATCAAATAAAGGGACCAATGAAACATTCAAGTAGCTCGCCACTAACTTACTCTTAATAGGATTTATCTCATTTATATTGGCCGGCTGAGCAAGTTCAAGTTGGGTGGTGGTTTTAATGATCTGATAACTTGGATCTTCCAATTTCCAATTGTACCAGCTTAGCCCTGAACCCCACTCTAAAAACAAAGAATTCTTCAGCTGGGTTTTATTGACTGAGCCCAATCCAAAATACCATGAGCCCCAGGGCTTAACCGAATAATTGACATCACCAAAGCCATGCCAGGTATTTAATCCCATTTCAATATTAAAATTATGAATGGTCTTTTTATCTATATCTTGATTATAACTATAACGCTTCTGATCTTTACTCCAAATTTTCCCTTTGTAATAGATTCGCTGAAAACCATCAATACTGTCATAACCATATTTTTCTTGATTAAAATCAGGAAAAAAAACACCTCCATAACTAACATCATCGATTATTTTGATGCCTCCAACTTCACTATGAGGCAGAGAATCTATGATATCATACTCGTTTACAGGATCAAAAATCACTGTAAAAGCCTCTGCCAATTCATCCCATTTTCTATACAAAAACCCTTCTTCTAAACTTTGATCTACTTTGAGGCCATCTATTTCAAGAGTTACATTACCTATTCGAATCTTAAAATCCATCCCAGTTTCATAAATAAGAGTTGAATCCTTTAAATATCTCTTACCAGAGGTGTTTTTTATATGATAATGATCCGGCAACTCTTTGCCGCCCACAGCGTTATTCAAATCCGAAACAATCTGATTGATATTGTAATCATTGAGCTGTTTCAATTGCGCTCTGGTCTCAGCATAAATAATGATTTGAGTTTCATCTTCAAACTCTATAATCACCGTATCAGCGTTAGGATCGGCAAATAATGACAAAGGATAAGTCAAGATACATAATAAGAAAAAGCGCATAATATTTGAAGTTCTGTTGTAATTAATTATTTTTTGCCACTATTTTTTCGAACTGCAAAAAATTATTTTTTGTAGTTCGAAAGTCACCAATGATATCGACAGGAGACTTATTGCTCACATATTTTAAAACCTTGGTGAGTGTAAGTCTTTGTGATTCCCTTTTACTCATAACCACATCGTCAGAACCTATGCTATAGGCCAACTGAATCGGGAATTTGGGCTCCGAAACCGCGATAGATTCAAAGGATTTTGACTTCAGTGAAATCATTACCTTTGCTGCGCGCTCAGAATTATCATCCTCAAGAATTTCAGGTGACTTAGCCATCTTAATAAGGTCCATCTTCGGAATATTTACAGGAACTTTGAACTCCTTCCTTACTTCTAACTCAGAGATAACCTTGGGCAGTTCTGAATTAAATACTTTTTTAACCGCTAGTACTGGTTCGGTTGATGATTCAGACATTGTTTGAACCAATATAAAAGTGAAGATGCAGAGCAGTGAAACGGCCGCAGCGCTCGCCATCCAAAAATAATGATTGTTATTTTGATCGATTTTCTCGGCCACTTGATCCCAACTATTTAATTTAGGCGTGAGTTCAAAATTATCCACACCATTCTTAAACTTACGATCGATTTGATTAGATGATTTCATTGCGATAATTTTTAGGTTTCTGGATATTTAATGCTACTAATTTCTTCTGCAAAAAACTTCTGGCTCGACTTAACTGTGATTTCGATGTACTCACATTAATTTGAAGCATCTCAGCAACTTCAGCATGTGAATATCCTTCAATAGCATATAGGTTAAATACACTCCGATAACCTGGTGGAAGAGACTGAATCAATCCCACAAGCACTTCAGAATCAAGGGAATCTTCAGGCAAATAGTCTGCGGTTTTTTCGTCACAAGCATCAAGAGAAGTTTCTAGTAAAGTCATTTTTTTTGTTTTTCTCAAGTACATTAAGCATTCATTGATCATGATACGTCTGACCCAAGCCTCAAAAGGACTATCACCCTTATATTGATCAATTTTATTAAAAACTTTAACCATTCCCCCAATCATGATGTGTTCAGCCTCAGACCGATCGGCTATGTATCGACAGCAAATACCAAGCATTCTTGGTGCTAACTTTTCAAAAAGCTTGTTTTGAGCCGTTTTTTCCTTGTTTTTGCATTTCAACAAGATTTCATCAAGAACAATTGATTTTTGGATCAACAACATTAATTTTTAAGGTTACAATAAAGGGATGCTACATGAGGCAATAAAGTTGCACGGAGACAAAGTTAATTATTAATTGAGTAGAAAAATTAGGCTTTAATTAGATTAGAGCAGTTCCGAAAAGGCCATTGGTGTGGCTGAGTAACCTGAAATAATACATGATCTATTATTAATCCATTTTGAGTATTTATTATTTCATAAATTACGCTGCATGCATAACAATTTTATCTAACTTTAAACTTAATAACTATTATATACCCATCGCTTGTTTGATGGCAGACTGTCTGACACGATGGAGCAACTTATTATTTTAATATTAAATCCTTGTAAGGCTATTTTGTGTTTGCTAGTAGTTTTTTATAAGTCACATACGTAAATTCATGGAAGACCCCTTAACCGAAAAAGTGAATACCAACCCACCTCGTTCCCGCCTGACTGGGGGCGGATTCATAGTAGATGATGCCACCCCTGATGATGTCTTCATCTCAGAAGAATTTACGGAGGAACAATTAATGATCAAAGAGATGGTCATTGACTTTTGTGTTTCAAATATCCAAGAGCCTTTCTTCAAAAATGGCAGAGAGTTAGAGGCAACCATACCAGAAGATCGGAATAAAATACTAGCGCTGCTAAAAAAGGCGGGTGACTTAGGTCTTTGTGGTATCAGTATTTCGGAAGCCTACGGAGGTATGGGTCTTGATTTCAATACCGGTATCTTGTTCAATGAAGCTTTGGCTTCGGGTTTTGCCTTTGCTACCACCCTAGGTGCACAAACCTCCATAGGATCGCTACCCATTTATTATTACGGGAATGAACAACAAAAACAACAATATTTACCCGGTATCGCCAGCGGGAAATTAATCGCCTCTTATGCATTAACCGAGCCCAATTCGGGATCAGATGCCAATTCAGCGAGAACAAAAGCTACGCTCTCTGCCGATGGAACTACTTACAGTCTCAATGGTCAGAAAATTTGGATCACTAATGGTGGCTTTGCCGATATCTATATTGTATTTGCAAAAATAGAAGACGATAAAAATTTATCCGCCTTTATTGTGGAACGAAATTATCCTGGCTTCAGTGTCGGAGAAGAAGCGAAAAAGATGGGTATCAAGGCCTCCTCTACAGTACAAATATTTTTTGATAATTGTGTTGTCCCTTCTCAAAACTTATTGGGAGATCGAGAAGCGGGCTTCAAAATGGCTTTAAATATCCTCAATACAGGAAGGATTAAAATTGGTTCGGGTGGCGTGGGTGCAGGCAAATTCTCTGTGACAAAAGGTATTGAATATGCCCTAAAACGTCAGCAGTTTAATCAACCCATAGCTAATTTTGGAGCAGTTAAGCAGAAGATTGGTACCATCATCACTCGGACCTATGCCCTAGAGGCAGCCGTCTATCGGACGGGTAAAAATGTAGATGAAAAAATAGATGCACTGGTTCGAAATGGTGTAAACGATGGGGCATCCAAACTCAACGGTGTCAAAGAGTTTGCCATTGAATGTGCTATTTTAAAAGTTGTAGGTGCCGACTTAGCATGTTACGCTACAGATGAAGTCATGCAAATACATGGTGGAATGGGCTATGCGGCAGAGTTAGGTTTAGAAATGGCTTACAGAGATTCTCGAATCACTAAAATATACGAGGGGACCAATGATATCAATGGTATGCTTTCGGTTGCCGAACTGATCAAAAAAGGATTGAAAACAAAAGAAATTGATCTCAATGGTGCGGGTAAAAAAATACCCTTCATGGTCCTTTCTGAATATTTCCGTTGGGGCAAAGGCCTCCGTTGGAAACGGGAGCAAAGATTGATCAAAGGTCTAAAAAACACCTTTCTATTAATTTTAGGGGCTGCTGGTAAAAAGCTAAAACAAGACCTGATCAAAGAACAGGAAATTATTCTGAACCTCTCTTCAATATTGGCAGAAGCTTATGTGGCTGAAAGCGTCTATTTAAAAGTTCGAAAGTTGGCTTCCTCAAATCAGGACATTGCTGATTTATCTATTCAGGAAAAAATAGCTCAACTCTATCTCTATAAATCACTAAATAAAGTACAAAATGAAGCCAAAGAAGCCATCGACAGCTTCACTTCTGGATTTGAAAAGCGTATCCTGACCTACTTTGTTGGCAAACTTCTGCCTCCCTATCTGCAGAATCCAAAAGCTTTAAGTAGAGAAATTACCGATCATGCTTTAATACAAAAAAAATATCCCTTCTGATATGTTTAAAAAGTTGAATTATTTTAAATTAATTAAAAAATTAGCATCATGAACCCACTGCATAAGGTAGTTATTATCGAAGGTTGCCGAACACCCTTTCTCCGTTCAGGTACCGATTATATGGATCTACTCTCCTATCAATTGGGTGGTTTTGCCATCAAAGGTTTATTGAAAAAAACAGGCATCGATCCTCAATTAATAGACGGAGTTGTCTTAGGTAATGTCATTGCCAATGTAAAAACCCCTAATGTGGCTAGAGAAGCTGCATTGGTGGCTGGCATACCCCAAAAAGTACCTTGCCGGACCGTTTCCCAAGCCTGTATTTCTGCCAATAGAGCGATTGCAGACGCCTGTCAAGAAATCATGACGGGGCAAGCGGATATTATGATTGCAGGAGGTATTGATCACACTTCGGATGCACCCATACAGTTTCCCAGGAAAATGCGTAAAAAATTATTTCTTGCTCAAAAACTTAAAGGATTGGGGGATGGTCTCAAATTTCTAACTGGCCTGCGATTCTCAGACTTTATACCTGAAAGACCGGCCATAGCCGAATATACGACCAACAAAGCCATGGGTGCCGATTGTGATATCATGGCGGCAAGGTTTGGAATTCCAAGAGCAGAGCAAGATGCTTATGCAGTAAGATCGCATCAAATGGCAGCTCAAGCCCAGGAAAAAGGATTTTTAACTGAGGAAATGGTAAGTGTAAAGCTTCCACCAAAATTCAAAGAGATTCAGACCGATAATGGAATAAGAGCAGATAGTAAAATTGAAAAATTGGCTCGTTTACGTCCTGCTTTCGATAAAAAATTCGGAACGCTAACTGCGGCAAATTCTTCATTTCTCACAGATGGTGCCAGTGCCGTACTCTTAATGTCAGAGGAAAAGGCCAAAGCTTTAGGATTTATTCCAAAAGCAGAAATTGTAGATTTTGTTTTTACTGGACAACGTTTAAAAGACGAACTCCTTTTAGGACCCGCTTACGCGGTTTCAAAATTATTAGATCGCCAAAAAATGACCTTTAACGACATAGATGTGATCGAATTTCATGAAGCTTTTGCCGGTCAAATATTATCTAATCTTAAGGCCTTAGCATCTGATGATTTTGCGATCAATGAACTTGGACTCAAAAAAGCTTTGGGTGAAGTCCCTATGGAAAAGTTCAACCTATGGGGAGGTTCGCTATCCATTGGACACCCTTTTGGGGCTACAGGCGGTAGATTATTGACTACCACATGCAATAGATTGAAACATGAGAAAGGAACCTATGGCCTCCTCGCCGCTTGCGCTGCGGGTGCTCATGGTCATGCCATGCTCATAAAAACCTTATCATAAATTTCAAACGTTCTCATTAAAAATATCATGACTATGAAATTAGAAGATTTTGTTACCGTTGAGGTCAAAGAAAACATCGCGGTTTGTACGCTAGATCATCAACATGAAAAAATGAATGTTGTTTCTCCAGGTGTCATTGGCATTTTTGAAACCTTGGGGAATCAGCTCATCGAAGACGATCAAATACATGCGGTCATCTTTATCAGTGGTAAAAAAGATTTTATGGCAGGAGCTGATATCAAATCTTTTCAAATTGAAAAAGAAGGAGATTTCCGGCCTTTTCAAGCCAAAGGTCATGCCTCATTGGACCGTATTGAACATTCAAAAAAGCCCTTTGTCGCTGCCATTAATGGTGCTTGTGTCGGTTTAGGTACCGAAATCGCCCTGGCTTGCCAGGGACGAATTGCTACCCTTGCTACCCATACTAAGATGGGCTTGCCGGAAGTCCAAATAGGCCTTCTCCCGGGTGGTGGTGGTACCCAGCGCTTGCCCCGTCTGATAGGTATTCAAAAAGCATTGGACATGATGCTGACTGGCAAAACTTTGAATGCTTTCAGAGCTAAAAAAATAGGCCTGATTGATGAGATCACTGATGAGGGCAAGCTACTTCAAGCCGCCTTGGTCATGGCAAAAAAACTCATCCAGCAACCTATCGTACGTAAATCCAAACTACCATTAAGTTCCAAAATATTGGAAAGTGCCCTAGGAAGAGGTCTTTTATTCAAGCAGGCCCGAAAAATGGCTTTAAAACAGTCTCAAGGAAATTATCCTGCCATTCCTGCCATTATAGATTGCGTAGAAACAAGTTATAAAAAAGGGCTCAAGGCGGGTTATGAAAAAGAACTCGAAGGATTTGAACGTTTGATGTTGACACCTGAAAGTGCTGCCCTGCGTGCCCTCTTTTTTAGCATGACAAATAATAAAAAAAATCCTTATACGGGTGCTAAACCCTTAAAGAAATTAGGGATGATAGGTGCCGGTTTCATGGGTGCGGGTATTGCTGAAATCAGTGCCACCCGAGGCATTGATGTTTTACTCAAAGATATCAACGCTGATATGCTGAATAATGCCTCTCGGCAAATTTGGAAAAGCATAAATAAGAAATTGGGTTTTAAAAGCATCACCAAACTCGAAGCCGAACAACAAATAGGGCGGGTCCAGGGACAGTTAACTTATGACAACTATGACAAAGTTGATGTAGTCATCGAAGCAGTGCTTGAAAGGATGGACGTCAAGAAACAAGTCATTGAAGATATTCAAAAACATTGCAAAGAAGATGTAATCATCGCCTCCAATACCTCTTCGCTTTCAGTCACTGAAATGTCACAATATGCGAAAAAACCTTCCCAAGTCATTGGTATGCATTATTTTTCGCCTGTGCCTAAAATGCCCTTATTGGAAATTGTCAAAACGGACACAACGGCAGATTGGGTCATTGCCTCCTGCTATGATATGGGCATTCAACAAGGCAAAACCTGTATTGTTGTCAAGGATGGTTCTGGATTTTATGTCAACAGAATATTGGCACCCTACACCAATGAATGTCTCCTCATGTTAGACGAGGGGCTCGCTATCGAGACAGTTGATCGATCACTAAAGAAAAAAGGATTCCCCGTTGGTCCTATTTCTCTACTTGATGAAGTGGGTTTAGATATTGCCGCACATGTTACAGAAAGTTCCAAGAAGAATGTAAACGGGAGAGCAGGATTTGAAGTTTCTGAAGCGGTTATTGAAATGAATGCAGCAGGTAGAAAAGGACGTAAAAATAAGAAAGGATTCTTTTCCTATGATGTCAAAGGGAAAAAGACAGGAGTCGATGCAACGGCCTACGACTTCTTTAAAGGAAAAGGGAATCAATCCCTGCCTATGGCAGATATCCAAGATCGGGCGGTCTTCCTTATGTTAAATGAGGCAGTACTTTGCTTAGAAGAAGGGATCATTGCGAATCCCACAGATGGCGATTTAGGCGCCGTATTTGGCATTGGATTTTTGCCTTTTACTGGAGGACCCTTTCGAGCATTAGATACCTGGGGCATCGCTCCTGTTATAGCGCGTATGGAAGACTTCAGAAGTACCTATGGTGAGCGCTTTGCTCCTGCCAAGACTTTGATTAAAATGGCTAAAGATGGGAGTACCTTTCATTAATCAGTATCGTAATTAGTTTGAAATATTTATGGATTAGTATGCAGTAAGGACCGTTTAGGCTTTTTATTTCTGTCAACGGTTTAAATAACCACTCATTAAGGGTTTTTTTTAATAAAATCTGCCAATTCCTCTACCATTTTACGGCTCCCACAATAAAAAGCGACCCGCTGATGTAATGATATCGGTTTTATACTCATAATTCGCTTTTCTCCATTAATGGCTTTCCCTCCTGCTTGCTCAGCAATAAAAGCCATCGGATTACATTCATATAGCAAACGAAGTTTCCCCCTCGGATTCTTAGCCGTTTCCGGATACAAGTAAATACCTCCATTAATCATATTACGATGGTAATCTGATACAAGAGAACCAATGTATCTCGAGGTATAAGGACGATCTTCTGATTCCATTTGACAGTACTTAATATAATTTTTTACCCCCAATGGGAAATGAATATAATTTCCTTCATTGATAGAATAAATTAATCCATTTTTCGGATAAATCATATTGGGATGCGACAAATAAAATGTGCCTAATGCTGGATTTAAGGTAAAGCCATTCACTCCATTTCCAGTAGTATAAACCAGCATGGTTGAGGTGCCATAGATCACATATCCCGCGGCCACTTGCTGATCTCCTGCTTGCAAAAAGTCTGCTTCAATGACAGGGGTTCCCAATGGAGTCATACGTCGATAAATTGAAAAGATCGTCCCTACTGAGACATTCACATCAATGTTAGAAGAACCATCAAGGGGATCAATCAAAACAATATATTTGTTTTGATTTTTTTTATCCATACTATTTACTCGGATGAAATGCTCTTCTTCTTCACTGGCAATACCACAAACAATATTCCTATTTGTTAAAGTTTGTATAAATATTTTATGTGCGTAAATGTCAAGCTTTTGCTGCTCCTCTCCTTGGGTATTGATATGGTTTGTGTCTCCTAAAATATCTACCAAGCCCGCTTTGTTTACTTCATGATTAACCACCTTTGCCGCTAAAGTTATGGCATTAATCAATCTCGATAACTCTCCAGAGGAATATTTGAAAGCACTTTGGTTTTCAATAATAAATTCTCCAAGGGTTTTACTGGGGCGTGACATAGATGTCTTATTTAACTACATGTAAGATAATATATACCTATTTAAAAATATTCATATTCGCTTCAAGCTAAAACTAAGTTCTAATCTTTGTTTTTGACGTATTTTTCCAACCATTGATCTTGTTCCCAAAGCAAATGGAGGATATTCTCTTTGGCACGGTATCCATGACTTTCCTTGGGTAGGAGGACCAAACGAACCTCTGCACCCAGCCCTTTCAGGGCATTAAAATATCGAATGCTTTGCATGGGATAGGTCCCTGAATTATTGTCTGCCTCTCCATGCGTCAACAATAAGGGCGTTTTCATTTTATCCGCATGCATAAAAGGTGACATGTTGTAATAAACCTCAGGTGACTCCCAATAACTACGTTGCTCACTTTGAAAGCCAAAAGGCGTCAATGTTCGATTATAGGCTCCACTTCTGGCAATTCCGGCAGCAAAGAGATCAGAATGAGAAAGTAGATTAGCTACCATAAAGGCACCGTAACTGTGGCCGCCCACCGCCACCCGGTTTCTATCTATATAACCCAGAGCATCAGCGGCATCGATGGCTGCTTGGGCATTGCCGACTAATTGCTTTATGAATGTATCATTGGGCTCCGTATCCCCCGCCCCCAGTATAGGGAAAGAAGCCCTATCCAGAATCACATATCCTTTCGTCACCCAATAGATCGGAGAACCATAATAGGGATTAGTGAAAGTGTTGGGATTAGCCGTCTTTTGTGCCGCACTTGATTGGTCTTTGAATTCTCTTGGATACGCCCAGAGGATCATAGGCATTTTTTCTTTTTTCTCCTTATTGTAGCCCACCGGTAAATACAATGTGGCTGATAACTCCAACCCATCGGCTCTCTTATATGAGATCACTTCTTTATGAATATCTTTTATGCTGATAAATGGATTTTCAAACTGGGTCATTTGTTTAAGATCACCTTGGTCAAAATCTCTCATGAAATAATTGGGATAATCGTTGGGTGATTCTATACGCACTAAAAGCTGATTTTCATCAATATCATAATCGATGAATCGTTCTAATTTATTTTTATAGTCAGATTGATACAGTCTGTTTTTTATTTTTGATTTAAGATTTATTTCATCTAAAAAAGGGAATTGGCCCTGGTCAGAAAAGCCATCACCTTTTAAATAAGCTCGACTCCCTTTCAGGGCTAAAACTTTCCGGCCTAGTTTATTTTTTCTGGTAATAAAGCTACCAGGATCATTGTATGCATCCTGATAATTTTGATCAAAAAGGAGATCAATCCCTCCATCTGGAAGCGCAGGATTAAATAAATAAGTTTTTTTATTTCGTGTATTCCACCAATAATCGTAAGCTATGGCAAGATTCTTATTTCCCCATATAATACTTGAAAATCTATTTTGAGTCTTTAACATACTCATAGGCATTTCATCGAAAGGTGCTTCTAACTGAAAAACTTCATCTCTAAACGCCACTAGACTGTCAGGATTGCCCTCATCAAGTGCTTTCACGAAAACCAAACTGGCAGGTTGATCATTCCTCCATCTAAAACTCCTCTTTCCCGAGGGTACCGCCATGAAACCCTTGGGTAAATTTTCCATTAAAGGTGCCTCCGCTACCGTACTGACCAATTGTCCTTCTTTTGTATAAATGATACGCGTTGAGGGAAATCTACTGTTGGGAACTAAATAAGAAAAAGGCCTTTGAATAGCTGAAATCATGATGTATTCACCATCAGGTGAAAAACTTATGTCTTGGTACATGGCACTTCCCAGCCAAGGCACCGAAGATCCTTTCAAAGACACTTTATACAGCTCAGAAAGTGCCAATTGTTCAAAATTATACTCATCATTTTTGTTTTTCAATAAATCTTGATAGGTTCTATTGGGTGCTTCTTGGCCATCACTTACCGAAACAGTAGGTCCAGAAGGAATGGCAGACTTGGGGTTTATCAATGCTGCTCTATCTTTAGGAATCATTTTGACCAATAAACGCTCACTGTCCTTAAACCAATGAATGACTTGTCCTAAATTGGCATTGGCCTTAGGTTCCGTGAGTCTTTTAGCGGCAAAGGTCGATAGATCTACATACCATACTTCTACTCCCAATGCGGTCGTTTGGGTCATGGCTATTTTTTTTTGATCTGGTGAAAATTTTATATTGGTCAACTTGGGTTTATTCGGCAGACCTGTGACCTGAATCAATCTCACTGGATCAGTCCTTAAATCTTGTATTTTTAGATTATTATAATAGGTAATCCTACTTCCAATATTGGTCTTAGGGTCAATTCTCAATCCTGCTAATCTCAGTTCTTCACTTGATAAATCTTCGATACTTTTATAGGTGTCTCGATACAAAAAGATCATGAAATTTTTAGCATCATCCATCACAACCGAAGGTGCCAAAGAGACATCAACAAGATCATAAATTTCTTTTGATGGTATTTGGTAAGTGAGGGATTCTTGTCCGAAGGTTTTCAATGCTCCTATGAGCATCAGTCCAAATATGGTTTTTCTCATTACTAAATTTTATAAATTATAACTTGAAACAATTCATAGGAGTATAAAGATCAATCCCTGAATCGCTCATTTTCATTAATCAAACTAGAGTAATTTAAACATAATTCTCTATCGTTCTGGAAGATTCTTAAGGTTAAATGAGACCTTTGCTTATGAATAGGCCTCTTAAGCATTTAAAAAAAAGTGTAGTCAAAAGAGGCCAAGATATAAAACACCTATATACAAAATTATAAATATTGACTGAAGCAAAAAGATGAGGTGGAAAAAAATTAGTAAGCATATTTATTTCCATTCATAGATAGGCTTAAAATTTTCAATCGTCCCATAAAAAAAATCGCTGTTTAATGATTTTTTTTTATAATGACAAAATAAAAAAACAGGGTTCCGTTCATCTTACTTCAAATAAAAAAACTATGGTTGCGCACTTTATTCTCTGAATCTAATCAAACGGGTACCCTGATTAACAATTAGGATGAATGACGGATAGATTAATGGCCAGCCCTCCCTCTGAGGTTTCTTTGTATTTGGTATGCATGTCTTTGGCGATGTCCCACATGGTCTGAATAACCGTATCAATATTTACAATAGCTGCCGAAGCATCACTCTCCAATGCCAAATTTGCAGCTGTAATCGCCTTGATGGCACCCATGGTATTTCGTTCAATACAAGGCACTTGGACCAATCCTTTGACCGGATCACATGTCAATCCAAGATGATGCTCCATCGCGATTTCTGCTGCCATCAAGCATTGTTCTGGACTACCACCTAGTACCTCTGTCAATCCTGCCGCTGCCATTGCCGAGGATACACCGACTTCAGCCTGACAACCTCCTACAGCTGCTGAAATAGTTGCACCCTTTTTGAATAAACACCCAATTTCTCCTGCAGTAAAAAGAAATTTCTTAATATGTTCTGTACCTTGATAATCACAAAAAAGGATATAATAAAGAAGGACAGATGGAATAACACCTGCCGCACCATTGGTCGGCGAGGTCACAATTCTTCCCATCGCAGCATTTTGTTCATTTACTGCAAGGGCAAAACAACTTACCCACTTATTGATGACACTAAAATCTTTAGATCCATTTTGAATACCTGATATCCATTCATCTCTTGTGGTATGAACAAAAGGATCTGTGAGCTTATCGTATATTTTTTTGGCTCGCCTAGATACATTTAAGCCTCCAGGTAAAGTGCCTTCCGCACAACAACCCTGATAAATAGCCTCTAGCATGGTTTCAAAAATTAAGGCAATTTGCTGATCTATCTCTTCAATGGTTTGCAAAGTCAGCTCGTTTTGTAACACGATATCTGAAATCGCACACTCCTTTTTGCTCGTATAGGCCAAAATATCTACCCCTTTATTGATAGGAAATGGGAAATCTCCTAAGGAATGTGGCGTCTCTCCGGGAGTTTCACTTTCAATAAATCCTCCCCCCACAGAGGCGAAAAGTTGTTGCTTAAGTAAGCTTTCTCCTGAAAAGGCACGAAATACTAACGTATTGGGATGACGCTCATGCACATAGGAATTAAAAATAATATCTCTTGCTCCCTCAAAATGTACTTCTTTCGATTTAATGACCAAGATATTAGATTTTTGCACCTCGAGGATCATTTGATCAATTTGGGCAATGTCTACGGACTTCGGTTCATGCCCCATCAATCCAAGTATAATGGCCTTATCGGTCGCATGCCCCTTGCCTGTCTTGGCCAAAGAACCATATAAGTCGATTTGTATCCTATCTAGCACCTCGAGGTCAAGTAGCTGGACAAAAGTTAAGGCCGCATTCCATGGGCCTAACGTATGTGAACTCGAAGGCCCAACCCCTATTTTGAAAATATCAAAGACACTGATAGCTTGCATACTCAAATCTAACACGAATTTGACTCATCCTCTAAAATTACAAATTTCAAGCAGGTTTAATTTGACGAACGGTTTAACAAAAACGACCGTAATAGAATCTTTAAATCCCTTACTGAGACGAATTTTGAACGTTATTTGATTGGAGTTGATATCAAGAAGGATACCATAACCTAAAAAATACAGAAAAGAAAGTATGACCCTTTTGAAAAAACCTAAACCCAAAAGGCAATAGTCAAAACTGTAAAACCTCATTAACAGACATCCATCACACGCATCCCCTTCTATCGCTTCTACCCACACCAATACGCCCCAACGAAGTCCTACCTCATCTAATTTTAATCTGCTCTAAATAAGTAGATAACCGCTCCAAAGCTACCTTTAAATGATCAAATGAAACCGCGGTATAAACCATTCTAAAAAGTCCTTTTTTGGAATGGTTAAACTCTAGGCCTGGGGTCAAAAGCACACCAGTTAGTTTATAAATATTCAGCCAAAGTGCAGCTTCTGCATCATCGCTGTCTGCATCCAGGTAATCGGAGAGATCAATCCATACAAATATGCCACCCCTACTCGGAATGAAGGGTACTCCCAACGCCTTCAAATTATCTGCCACCCATTGATAACTTCGGGTAATCTTCTTTTTATTCTGCTCAATATAATTTTTTATAAATTCATCATCACTGAGCATTTCTTTGATCATCCATTGAGACATATTTGATACCATGTGTGGCACATTGATGTTTTCGAGCCCGGCTATGAAGCCCTTGTTTAATGAATGCACTACCCCACAACGAAGCCCTGACATCCCAAAATCTTTGGAAAATGCATACCAGAGATGTAGGTAGTCCGAGGCAAATTCTTCCATGATTTTGGCAAAAGATACATATTCATCTTGACCATGCGTACTCAATGGACGATCAATGGGAGACACATCAATCAAGGAAAGTCCGTAGATCTCATTAACAATCATATGAACCTGATGCTCAAGACACCAGCGCGCCAGCTCACGCAATTGATCTTCCCTATACCTGCAGCCCGTTGGATTATCGGGTGAAGAAATCAATAATATTTTAAAGCACCGACCTTCGGCCTTCAATGTGGCCCAAGTACGCTCCAATAAATCAGTCGTTACGGGTGCCCTTGTACCTACTTCTTGCAGGTTATCATGAGTTTGAAGATCATAGCGGCTGATCCCCGCTTTGATGCCAAAATCATTAGTATACATCGGATAAGCAGGTGCTGGAATGACCACTACATCCCCTGGATTGGCCAATAAAAAAGCAGTCACCTCCACAATGGCTGTTGCCCCGGCCGATAGCCCCAAGGTATCAGGATGAATCTTACAATCGCATAAGTGTTGCTCCATAAATCGTGCAATCATCATTCTTACCTCAGGATGCCCCAAATAATGCGTATAACCCATAACCCAATCCGGCATCTCATTGTTTTTAAGAAGGGTCATCAATTTCGCCTTTATGATTGGAGCCATCACTTGATTTTCGGCTACATTCAACGGAAATGAGCCCGACGGGTTATCTTCAGGATCATACAGGTTTTGTTTCGCCTCCATGAATAAGGCATGGTCTATCCTACTCGGTGTAGTTGCCAAATGGTTTCCTCTCGTTGATAGACTGAGTAATTTTTTAATCCGCTTATTATCCATTTTCATTACTGATTAAGCCTTAAATTCATTGGACTAAGTCGTCAATTGTCGACCTCCATCTCTTCACTGACCCAAAATCATATCCGCTGCCTTTTCCCCAATCATAATGGCGGCTGCGTTGGTATTTCCAGAAACAATGGTAGGCATAATGGAAGCATCTACCACTCTCAATCCCTTTATACCGTGTACCTGCAAGGTATCACTCACTACTGCTAAATCATCGTGACCCATTTTACAGGTCCCTACCGGATGATAGACCGTTTCTAATCCCTTTTTAATGTGCTCAATAATCTGTTTCTCTGATTCTCCTTTAGGTACGATGATAGCTTTCCTAAAAGGATTAAAAGCCGCTGCTTTCGAAACTTCTAATGCCTTTTTAACGCCTAAAATAAGCATTTTTAAATCGTCTTCCGCAGACAAGAAATTAGGTTGAATCAATGGGGCATCCATTGGATCATTTGAACTTAATCCCACATAACCCCTACTTTTCGGTTTCAATAAGGTAGGTGCAATGGTATAACCGTCGTAAGTAGGGTAAGTTTTGGTGTTGTAAAGGTCAGGAACATAATCATCTCCTATATGTAAGGGCGTAAAATGAAATTGGAGATCGGGTTGCATTCCTGCATTCAAAGAAAAAAATGCCGTTGCTTCTAGGGCACTGCATGCCAAGGGCCCTTTATGGTTAATCAAGTACTTGATCAGGGCTTTCACTTGATTTAAAGGCTTAAATTGATGATTAAACCCTTCTTGCTGAAGTGCCAAGCTGGAAACATTAATAAAAAGATGATCTTGTAAGTTTTGTCCCACCCCAGGCAACTCTTTTTTCACCGAGATGTTATGGCGTTTCAGTACCTCTTGAGGGCCTATACCTGATAACATGAGTAACTGTGGTGATTGAAAAGCCCCTGCTGATAAAATGACTTCCTTTAAAGCATAGGCTTTTTGAATACTGCCTGACTTGAGATAAGCCACGCCCACTGCGCGATCGGATTCTATGATGATTTCACTGGCCCGAGCCTCGGTAATCACCGTTAAATTAGGCCGATGCATCACCGGTTTCAAAAATGCTACTGCCGTACTCTGGCGCTTTCCTTTCTTGATCGTAAATTGAAAAAAACTTGCTCCCAATTGAGTAGCCCCATTATAATCCCTATTTTTGGGTATGCCTGATTGCTGGCAGGCCTCTAGAAAAGCCTGTGCATAAGGTGTTTGAAAATCCTTACCTAGGGTCACATTTAATGGCCCTTGATGGCCATGATGATGGTCGTTAAAATCTTCATTATGTTCTGATTTCTTAAAATAGGGAAGCAACTCATCAAATGACCATCCTTTATTTCCCAGATCAGACCATTCATCATAATCAGCCTTATTTCCACGCACATAGGCCATGGCATTGGTCGAACTGGAGCCCCCCAATGTTTTGCCACGGGGTAGATAAATATTACGGTTGTTCACATGCTCTTGTGGAACCGTAGAAAAGCCCCAATCAACACTCGATCGGTGCAAACTTCCATAGCCTCCGGGAATACTAATCTCTACTTTTTTATCCCGTTTGCCTGCTTCAATAAGTAATATTTGATTTGCGGGATTTTTAGACAAACGATTGGCTAAAACACAACCTGCAGAACCTGCTCCTATGATAATGTAATCGTATTTATTCATCTGAATGCTTGAATTAGCTCTCGCCACATTGCTTTATACTCATCAAGTTACATAATCTATTATTTTATTTTGACACTACTCGATAATATATACGCCCCTTACATTCTATTTTCTTTACCCCTCTTTACTTTAATCTCGGCTGTAATAAGTCACCATCGGCCCTTTATTTATTAGTACAGATGCCTCTTTTTATCCTATTGAATCGTCTTACCCTTTATTGAATGCTTTCTGTTAGCATCCTATGGAATATCTATCCTCAGTAAGCCTCTCTCCTTGCCTACCATTGGCCGTTTCTTATTAAATTTTGTTTGAAATTAGGACGATCTAAATTAAAGTCTTGAGAAAATGGTTTTTATTATCAACTTAAAATTTGCAGACTTTTCTTTGGCTATCAGGCAAAAATAAAAAGACTCCCACTTTTTCATATCTATTCTATTAAAAAAATTGAACCTAGTTTTTTTTAATCTAAAACATAAATGGAATTTTGGGCTCTTGTTCTCTTAATGAACTTGTATCCAAGTTTGATAAGGTCAATATTATCTTCAGACTCAATAAAGATTATTTTAGGAAATAATGCTCTTGGGGCGTTTTGAAAAAAAGGATTTAAAGCAAGGGGTTCTGCTTCTTCAATATCAATTTTGAGCAAATCAATTTTGGTAATCTCATTTTCTTTTAATACGTCGAGTAAAGGTCTGCACTTCACCATTACATTGCCCTCTCCGAAATTTTTTACAATACTTGCGCCTCCCAAATTCTTCTTTGATAATGCTAAACTAAAAGTCATTTCTTTATCAGCAATTCCGATTTCATTCAGCTCAATCAATTGATCAAACTCATTAATTTTAATATTAAATCTAAAACGTTCAATCATCTTCGGATTAGGCTCAAATGACAAAATCCTACCCGTTTTATTGATGTATTTCGCCGATATAAGACTGTAAATGCCCATGTTTCCCCCAATATCAATGAAAATACTATCCTCTTTTAAACACTGTGACATCAGCTGGAATTCATCATATTCGAAAAATTTCGGCAGAAACAGCAAAAACCGGTCACCTAAATTATCCATTGGAAACAATCTGAGCTTTAAGTCAAATTGAGTTTGATCAATAATTTTAACCTTATTTCTCAAGGTAATTTTTCGTAATATGAGTGCTATTTTAAAACTGATAATATTTTTAGGGAGTATTTGAGCGAGCTCGAATAACGATTTCTTAATGCCTCGTAACTTGTAAAAGCCATAGGCGTTAACATCCTTTGGATCTAAAACATCTTTAACTCCTCCTTTACTCATATGTTTAATATTATATAATTTCTTAAGACTCAAAATAAATCTTCATCTTCACGAAAGAAAATTTATATAATCTAATTATTTGGACCTCATTAAACTTTATTTTGAATTAAGGCGATAAAAAAAATCTCAGGTTACTCGCTCTAGACTAATGAGACTTAACTCTAAGCAAATTTGTTTGAAATTAAAAATCTGCTTAACAAAAGTGATTTTTTATATTTAATACCTCATTGCATTTCGGAAGTCAAATGAGACCTATTTATTCATTATTCGAGAGGGTCAAGTATCTGATCATTTCTTCATTGATCTCTCCCAAATCTGTTTTCTACGTTTCATATACAAGCTATTATTTGAATTTTAATAAGAGTAAATCAAAGTTATTACCCGCTTTTATTTCAAGTCTGCCTCCATCAAACACCTTTTATCACGTAAATAGCGTAGTGAGATGATTCTGCTCATATTGATCAATTGCGTTTAATGACTGGTATCAGATTATACCTCGCAACCATTGAATATTAGTTCGTGGGTATTGTTAAGTTATATCGGCCTAAAGACCTATTTTTCTGTTCATAAAGGGCATTTTATTGATCCTTATAATACTGCTCAATCTGAGTCAATCAGCAGTACCAAAACTCAACTTCTTCTTTCGTGTTTTACCCAATCCACTTCCATCACCCAAATGCCTGTCATAGGCTGGTCGGTAATTTTTGCAAAGTTTAATATGGCGAACATGGCTTCTGGATATTTATCTCCTTCTCCAATATTACGATAAACTTCAATGCCATCAAGCCGATAAACCAAGTCACTCCCTTGCCATTCAACGGAGTATTCATGAAATTCATTTAGCGTTGCCTCCACTCCTTTACGATGACTCCACCAATCCCCTTGGTCGCACTCCCCTAAACTTTTAATGGCTCCAGTGGTAAATTCGTTCTTTTGATGATCTCCATGATGTTCAAAAATATCAATTTCTCCAGATCCCGTTAATGGCCAACAAATAATCTCATCTGACTGCTGTACAGGTGATTCATTGTTTTGTGCTCCGAGAATCCACCAAGCAGGAAACATGCTGGGCTCACCATTACTCGCCAATTTTAATCTGGCTGTCCATTTGCCTTTTACAAATTCTTTTAGATTTTTTGATGCGATTCGACCCGCCACATACTCGGTGTCCGGATGTTGTTTGCCCTGTTTATCCAAATTATCACAAGAACGCTTTGCTCCGATATTAATCACCTTAATCTTTAAAGTCCCATTACTTACTTCTCTGGTATCAAATTCATTATTGGGTACATAACAATGCGTTTCATTATTTACCCAAATGCGTTGATCCTGCCAGTTATCAGGATTAAAACGTTCAAAATCATCCAAAAAATCTATTTTCCATTCCCCCGCCGTTTTTTGATTTTTTTCAGGTAACTGGGTACAGCTCCCTAGCAGGAGCAGCCATAATGCAGTGATAAGTTTAGGGCTGTATTTCATCTTATTCATATATTTAATTGCCTAATTTATGTCAAACGATTTTTCTGTAGAAAAGTGTGCATTTATGGTTTTTAGATCAACATCCAGACAATGATAATCTTTTTTAAGATTCGCAAGCATTAATATGACTACACAAATACTCATTTTTATATCTACTTGCTTTCACGATAACTCACAACTACTTTTAATATGGGATCTCATTTAACTTTAATCTAAATAGCAGTCATTAGATAAGCATCAATATGATCCTGAAAACACTTAATTTGAGCTAAAACATAAATCTGTTTTTAGGATCTATGAATTTCAACTTTAATGTATTAACTCCCAAAAATAAATATCCCCTCCCAAATAAGGTATCTTAAGAACAGCCTCATTTAAATACACCTCAGCCATCCCTAAATAACTCTAGTGAGCCGCAGCTTTCCCTATCATTTGGTCACTATGCTTCGATTCAATATTAAAGGATAATCCGAGGTTCCTCTCGTTATTCCTCAAAGGTGTCATTACTTCGTGTATCTTACAGATTATTAATTATCTGTTGATATTAATCTTACACTGCACGATTTTACAGTGAACTAAAGGTCTCTTTTCATTTAGCCTTCCTGATTATTGATACACTAGAGGTCAATTTAATGCCTGATCCCTAGCCAGCCATCTATTTATAAAAAACTGATCACAGAGCCACGCTCATTTCATTAGCGATGTTTGGCTTCAACTAAAAAGGAAATCATATGGATTTATCAAAGATAGGTATTATTGGAACTTCCAAAAAAGAAGATGAAAGACGCGTTCCTATTCACCCTGAGCATTTACTTAGACTTCCTGAGCATATCCGCAAAAAGCTCATTTTTGAAAAAGGATATGGCAAACCCTTCCATATTGAAGATGATGAAATCGCCAATCAAACGGGAGGAATGGCTACAAGGTCAGAGATATTATCAGATATAGGAACGGCGATCATAGCCAAACCTATATTATCAGATTTCAATGAATTGAAAGAAGGGGGAATACTCTGGGGTTATCACCATTGCGCTCAGCAAATGCACGTCACACAAGCTGCCATTGATCGAAAGCTCACCCTCATTGCATTTGAGGATATGTTTGTTTGGAGTCCCAATGAACAGATTGGAAGGCATACCTTTTATAAAAACAATGAAATGGCTGGTTATTGTGCGGTCATTCATGCCTTACAACTGAAGGGGATAGATGGACATTATGGCAATCAGCGAAAAGTAATCATCTTTAGTTTTGGCGCCGTCAGTAGAGGTGCCATTTATGCGTTAAAAGCCCATGGCTTTAGAGATATTACCATATGTATCCAGCGACCTGATCATGAAGTCCGAGAAGAAGTCTTAGATGTAAACTATGTCCGTATCAAGAATGGAGGTCTCAATGAACCTCGATTAAAAATTGTAGAACATGATGGAACTGAACGACCCTTATTGGATTTAATCAGTGAATCGGAAATCATCATTAACGGTACCTATCAAGATGCCAATGATCCTGTCAATTTTGTCATTGAAGAGGAAAAATCTAGTCTGAGGGCAGGCACATTAATCATTGATGTGAGTTGCGATGAAGGCATGGGATTTTATTTTGCTAAACCCACTACTTTTAAAAAACCCATACTAGCGATCGATCATGTTGATTATTATGCCGTAGACCACACCCCCAGTTATTTTTGGGAAAGTGCTTCAAGATCTCTTTCTGCGGCATTGATTGTGCATTTACCTTCTGTCTTGGGAGGTCGATCAAGTTGGGCCCAAAGTCTGACCATCAAAAATGCCATTAATGTAGAACAAGGCAGTATCGTCAAAGAAGCCATTCTTAAATTTCAACGCCGCGAAAGAGACTATCCGCATAGGGTGAGTCCACCCATAAATGGATGACTTTTATCAATGGTCACCTGCTCACCCTATATCTTTTAATATATTGAGCTCACAACTTCTCATCAATCCATAAGTACAGGCTCTAAACTCTTTGCAGGTCTTATTTTGAGTCTCTTTTATTGAATCTAAAAATAGTCGGAAGTAAAATAAAGAATGATTTCATATTAATGATAGATAGATATATCAATATTATTCGAGTACTATTTTATCTATCAAGAGCTTAAATCTTTCGCTTTTTTTGTTCCCGATCAAAAAAGTGAGCTCTTCAATAGAATCATTAGAAAAATTAGGTTGATTCAATCTTCTCCCACGAAAAGAAGGGTACATATCTCTTAAAGGAATAACTATTTCTTGCCATTCACCTGAGGTCAGAAATGGGGCTATGTAGGAATAATAATCACCTGCATTGGACTTTACCCTAAATTGATATTTTTTTCCATCTCCGCGCAAGGTAATTTTAACTTGAGTATCTCCCTTTATGGTCCTTTTTAAAAATCTATATCGCAATGATGAAAATCCACCATTATTTTCCAAAGATATATTGCCTTCAAAAACACCTTCGCCGTCTTCATCTAATTTAAAAGTACTTGACGAACGACCCCCCATGACTACATCGTTTACAATAATCCAATCTTGAAGATCTGATTTCTTATTAAAATCGAAAATTACTTGTGCTTGCATTGAGGTAAATAAAATGGTGAAAAAAAGGAATAAATTCATACTAATTTAAAATAACTTGAACAGAGGATAATAGTAAAATGGCCACTATTCCTTGAATCAGAGTTGCCATAGTGTGCATCTTTAAGGTGGTTTTTGTGTTCATCCCTGAAAATTGAGAAACTACCCAAAAATAACTATCATTGATATGAGAAACGGTCATGGCACCTCCTCCAATGGCCAATACCGTCAGCGCCCGAGATAGCTCACTGTCTAATCCTAATACATCCATCATAGGTGATATTATCGTTGCTGCTGTAATGATTGCCACCGTAGATGATCCCTGCGCTGTCTTTAGTAAGGCTGCCAATATAAACGGTAAAAAAATCCCTACCTCTAAGTCTGTAAATTGAGCTTCAATAAGTTCCCCTAAATTGCCCGATCGGAGGATACTACCGAAAGCTCCCCCTGCCCCGGTTATGAGTATGATGACTCCAGCTTCTTTTAATGCATGTGATACCCAAGACCAACGCTCTTTTACGGATGTTTTTTTATCAACCAGCAGCAAGGCGAGCAGCATCCCTATAAATAATGCGGGTAAGGGATGTCCAACAAATGAAAGCGTATCCGCGATCATTCCATCTCCAAAAGGATGGGATGGATATTTAGCCATTGATCTTAACCCAATGAAAATGATAGGCATGATTATGGGTAGGAAAACTACTAAAATGTTTGCCTTATTTTCAACTATTTCCTCCATCTCATTCCCTATTTCATGAGTGGTTGGGGTAAGTTTAGATCCAAATTTTACAGCCCAAAGATAACCAGCAAAGGCGGTAGGTAGGGCTATCACCAAACCTATGATTATGACTAAGCCCAAGTCCGCCTCTAAGGCTGCTGCTGCTGCCAGTGGACCCGGAGTTGGAGGCACGAAAACATGAGAAACATAGAGGCCTGTTGAAAGTGCTACCGCGAAAACAGCCACTGAAATTCCTGTTTTCTTACTTAACGCTTTGTTTAAGGATGAAAGAATGATAAATGCAGAATCGCAAAAGACCGGAATTGAAACCAATACACCTGTTAAGTTGATGGCCAAGGGAGATTTTTTATCCCCTATTACTGATAAAAGATATTTTGCTATGCTTGCGGTACCTCCCGATTTTTCTAAAAATATGCCGATGATTGCTCCAAATCCTATGATAATGCCTATGCTGGATAAGGTCTTTCCAAAACCTTCACTTATTTTATCTAGAATCACCACCCCGTCTAAGCCCATTAAAAATCCCACCATTATGGCCGCTAGAATTAAGGTAATAAAAGGATGAATTTTAAATTTGGCGATGGCTACCACTATGAAAATCAGCGCTCCGCAAATAATAATGAATAAATTCATAATTCAATTTTTAGTCAATCTATTTCGAAATATCTATCCATTTAATTCAATATAAACCGTTTATACAGGATAGCCCACTGTAAGCTCAACCAATTTAACGATTAAACCTGAAGCGAAAATAAGCTGAAATTTTGTGAGTAGAACAGATAATAATAATGACGCTTTAAATGTTATCCTCTGATCTGATAGTGATCAAAAGGGTCAACGTTGATATATTCATCAGGAGGACAACTACAAGCGTAAGCTGAAGCAAATCCAAAAGAACTAAAATCTAATCTTGATTTCAAATATGCAATTTGATTTAACTCAACTGAAACTGTTAAACCAAATGAATTTTTATTAACACTATCAAAAACCTCTGCATTTTGAAAACCAGATGTATCCCAAGTTTTTAATTCCAAGCCATTATATGTTCTCTCAAAAGTTTTTGCAGGGTCACAATCGCATTGGTGACAAGATGTCGCAAGAAATTGAAAAAAGTATATTAGTAATAGAGAAATAAGTTTTTTTTTCATAGTACTTTCATATTTTGCACAACGTCTCGGCTATGAGTAGTTGCGTGGGTTAGTACTTAAAACTGCAAATACAAACCAAATAGAAAATCCGTGAGGACTTTCTTAAGTTGGCTAGGACCTGTAATTAATTATACACGGTGTTAGCAATAGTTAATTTGTATTCCGTTTATTTAATCTTTTGGGTCGATTTATTTCCAATCTTTTTGTTCGGTCTAATTCTCTGGTTCGAGTACAATTCTTAATTCCGTCTGGCTTTAAC